>ERZ1066130.107-NODE-107-length-48170-cov-16.920773_pt1 | contig 48170 bp, 35 predicted proteins | sample MGYA00382777_ERZ1066130 | MGnify/ENA primary metagenome ERZ1066130 (study PRJEB33369, sample SAMEA5778360) | biofilm metagenome | biome: Industrial cooling water; feature: Water cooling tower basin; material: Biofilm | place: United Arab Emirates | collected...
CCCCGCGGCGGCACGCCGCGGGGAGTCGGTTCGTTTTTGCGCATCGATCTTTGGTCGGGCGATGGGGGGGGTGGGGGTGGGGGTGGCACCGTTTCCGCCTTGTTGATGTGCCACCGGTTCCTCGGGCTCTTGGAGGCAGGAGGGGCGGCGCGAACGGCCCCGCGTTGTGGGGGCCCGCGTTGTGGGGGATTGTTCGCGAAGGTACCGCGCTCGCTGCCGCCCCCGCGCATCGCACGGGGAAACATGCGATACTGCACGGGTGACTCCGTCGGCCGAGGAACAGTGCGTCGCCATCCTCGTGGGGGCCGACGTGCGCAGCATGCGGCACGCGCTCAACAACGGGCGGGGGATCACCGCGCGCGGCGGCTTTGCGCGATCGGCGGCAGCGTCCGCAGCGCGCGTGCCGGCCGCGCGGCCTGCTTTGTTGCGGGCCGCGATACCAGGCTTGTTGTTGGCCCCGTTGTTGCCCTCGTTGCCGGCGTTGTTGTTGGCGGGGTTGGGGGCCTTGTTGTTGGGCGGCTGCGGGCCGACCTCGGGCGATGATGGGCCGCGTGGCGGCTCGCGCATCACCGCCGATGGGGTGCGGCTGAGCGGGGATCTGCGGTCGGTGCGGCTCATCGGTCAGGGCGGGGCGATGCCCGGGGAGTTCTACACGCCGCGGGCGATCGACCTGGACCGATTCGGCACGCTGTGGGTGATTGACCGCTCCGGCCGCGTGCAGCGGCTGGACCCGGCCACGGGCGAGTGCCTGCAGTTCTTCATGATGCCGCGCTTTGACCACGGCAAGCCGACGAACATGGTCATCGCCCCCGCGCCCGGCGCGCTCGGGCCGGCGGGTGTCGATGCGATCTACATCGCCGACACGCACGAGCACCGCGTGGTGGTCTTCCGCATTCCCGATCCGCCCGCGGCCTGGTCGCCCGGCGTGCGGGTGCAGGCCTCCGGCGTGCGATTTGCCAGCGATGCCATCGGCGCGATGCCCATCGAGCAACTGGCCGAGTTCGGCACGCTCGGGCGCGGGCCGGGCCAGTTCACGTACCCGTGCAGCGTCTGCGTGCTCGTCGGGCCCGATGGGCGGACCGTGCGGCGGGTGTACGTCGGGGAGTTCGGCGGCAACGACCGCGTGCAGGCGTTCGATGCCGATCTGCGGTTCGCGTTTTCGTTCGGCCGCTTCGGCTCGGGCACGGGGTCCGGCGCTGGTGGTGGTGCAGGCGATGTCGAGTTCATGCGCCCGCAGTCGATCATCCATGATCCGGTGCGCGATGCGCTGCTCATCGCCGACAGCATCAACCATCGCGTCGGCGTCTTCGCGCTCGACGGAACGCTCAAGCGCTGGATCGGCACGCCCGATGGCGGCACCGGGCCCGGCGAGTTCGGCCATCCGCGCGGGCTGCTGCTGCTGGGCGATGGGAGCGTGCTGGTGACGGAGTTCGGCAACGGGCGCGTGCAGCGCATCGACCCCGACACGGGCGCGAGCCTGGGCACATGGGGCCAGCCCGGGCGCGCGCCGGGCCTTCTGGGCGATCCGTGGCAGACGCTGATGATCGGCGGGCGGGCGCTGGTGGTCGAGGCGGCGACGAACCGGCTGACGACCTTCGACCCGGGGCTGCCGAGCGCCGCGCGGTCGCCGATGGATCGGTACGCACACGCGGCGGCCCAAGCCGCAAGCGCGACCGGCAGCGCAGGCGGGCCCGGGGGTGCGCCGGGGGGTGCACCATGATGCCCCCGAGCTCGCAGGACTGGACGGGCACGCTGGGCTTGGTCGCTTTCGAGCGTCCGGCGTGGTGGCTGCTGCTGCCCGTGCTGGTGGCGCTAACGCTCTGGCTCAGCCGCCGCAGCCTCTCGGGCCTGGCCAGCAGGACGCGCATCGCGGCGATCGCGGTGCGGGTGCTGGTGCTGACGCTGCTGGTGGGCGTGCTGGCCGAGCCGCTGTGGCTGCTGCGCAACGAGGGCGTGGCGGTGAGCGTGGTGCTGGATGTGTCGCGGTCGATGGGCCCGGATGTGCAGAAGCGCGCTGAGGACTTTCTCAGGGTGGCCGGGGAGCGCACAACGCAGGATGACCGTCTGGCGCTGGTCACCGTTGCGCGCGAGAGCCAGCCGCAGGCGCTCTCGCGACGCGTGAGCGAGCCGATCGGCGTGGGCGACACGGGGCCGACGGACGCGACGAATCTCGAAGCGGGCGTGCGGCTTGGCCTGGCGCTGATGCCGCGGGACCGCGCCGCGCGGATGCTGCTGATCAGCGACGGCAACGAGACCTCGGGCAGCCTGCTGCAGGCCGCGGCGGCGGCGCGTGCGGCGGGGGTGAAGATCGATGTGCTGCCGCGGCGCTTCCGCATCGATCGCGAGGTCATCGCCGAGCGGATCATCGCCCCGGGCACGGCCCGCTCCGGCGAGACGGCGAACCTGCGCGTGGTGCTCAACAGCACACTGGCGACGACCGGCCGCCTCTCGCTGCTGGCCAACGGCGAACCGATCGACATCTCCGCCGATGGGCAGGGGCTCTCGCGCCGCGTGAGCCTGCTGCCGGGAACCAACGTCGAAATCGTGCCCGTGCGTCTTCCGGCGGCGACCGGGCCGGTGCGGTACGAGGCGCTCTTCGAGCCCGATGTACCCGCAGGGCAGGCGGCCAGCCCCGACACGCTGACGGAGAACAACCGGGCGCTGGGCGTGACGTTCGTCGGCGGCGGGTCGCGCGTGCTGGTGCTCAGCGACCGGCCCGATGAGGCGCGGCCGCTGGTCCGCGCGCTGGAAGAGTCGCGGCTGGAGGTCGAGCTGCGTCCGACCTCCGCCGCGCCGACGAGCCTGGCCGAACTCGGGGCCTATGAGGCGATCGTGCTGGTCAACACGCCGGCGTTCGCGTTCTCGCAGCGTCAGCAGAGCGAACTGCGTTCGTACGTGCACGACCTCGGCGGCGGGCTGATGATGGTCGGCGGGGATGAGAGCTTCGGCGCCGGCGGCTGGATCGGCAGCCCGCTGGCCGAGGCGCTGCCGATCAAGATGGACCCGCCGCAGAAGCGCGAGATGCCGCGCGGCGCGCTGATGCTGGTGATGCACTCGTGCGAGATGCCGCAGGGCAACTTCTGGGCGCGCAAGACGGGCGAGGCGGCGATCAACGCGCTCTCATCGCGCGACATGGCCGGGATCGTCGAGCACCCGCTGGGCGGTGGCGACGGGCTGGTGCATCCGCTGTCGGTGCTGGGCAACAAGGCCGCGGCGATGCGCGGGCTGGCGGCGCTGAGTTTCGGCGATGCGCCGGCGTTCCAGCCGATGCTCCAGACCTCGTACAACGAACTGATCAACGCCAGCGCGGGGCAGAAGCACATCGTCATCATCTCCGATGGCGACCCCGCGCCCCCCACCGATGCGCTGCTGCAGCAGTTCATCGCGGCCAGGATCAGCATCTCGACCGTTGCCGTCTTCCCGCACCAGTGGGGCGGGATGTCCGCCGACCTTGCGAACATGCGCCGCATCGCGACGCTCACCGGCGGCAACTACCACGAGATCACCCGGGACAACCAGGTCAACACCCTCCCGGAGATCTTCATCAAGGAAGCCCGCACCGTCAAACGCACGCTCATCTGGGAGGGCGACGCGATCGTTCCCTCGCTGGTCAATCCGGGCGTTGAGAACATGCGCGGCATCCGCTCGCTGCCGGCGCTGCGCGGGTACATCGTCGGCGCCGACCGCGAGGGCCTCTCGCAGGTGATCCTCCGCGGCGTCGAGAACGACCCGATCATGGCCCAGTGGCAGCACGGCCTGGGCCGCGCGATGACCTTCACCAGCGACACGGGCGGGCGGTGGGCCTCGGCCTGGCCATCGTGGGGCCAGTACCGCGCGTTCTGGGAGCAGCAGGCGCGATGGGTGATGCGTCCGGCGGGCTCGCCCAACGTGCGCGTGGTCACCAGCGAGCAGGGCGGCACGACCAAGATCGTCGTCGAAGCCCTCGATGAGAGCGGCGCGCGAATGAACTTCGCCCGCTGGCGTGCGCGCCTGGTCCGCCCGGACCTGGGCAGCGAGCCCTTCGAACTGGTCCAGCGCGGGCCGGGACGCTACGAGGCCACCGTGCCGACCGAGCAGGCCGGCTCGTACATGCTCAACATGCTCTACGAGCACACCGGCGCCGACGGACGCACCGTGCAGGGCAACGTGCAGTCGGCGATCTCGCGGCCGTTCGCCGATGAGTTCCGCGCGCTGCGCGACAACGCGGCGCTGCTCGAGCAGGTGGCGCAGCTCACCGGCGGGCGCGTGCTGAGCGAGAACTCGGAGGAAGCGGCGCTGTGGGACCCGCAGGGCCTTGTCGTACCGACGACGCAGCGGCCGATCTGGCTGGGCGTGCTCATCGCGGCGCTGACGCTGTTCCTGCTTGATGTGGGCATCCGGCGCGTGCGGATCGACCCTGCCGCGATCGCCCGGCTCATCCGCGCGGGGCTCGGTCGCGGCAAGGCCGCATCGAGCCAGCAGGTCGAGGCCCTGCGCTCGGCACGCGAGAAGGCGCGCCAGGAAATGTCACGCCGAACGCAGGACGGCCCGGCGCGCGTGGGCGACAGCGTGACGCTCGAGCCCGGCACCACGCCGACGGGCGCGGGCGTGAAGTTCGAGGCCACGCGCGAGGAACTCCGCGCCGCCAGACGGAGCACGGACATCGCCGATGAGGTTCTCCGGCCCGGCTCGCCCGCGCCGGTGCAGACCCGATCGGAGCCGAAGCCCGCGGCCGATGGCGAAGGCGGCATGTCCCGACTGCTCAAGGCCAAGAAGCGGGCGCAGGACGAAATGGGCGACGGCGGCGACGAGGGGAAGAAGTGACAGAGTGACAGAGCGGCGGCGATACGAAAGAAAAGCATGCGGAGCGTTGGTGAACCCTGACCGAGACCGACACGAGCCCGTGCACAACCACGGGCGCGAACACTGGAGACCTTGCGATGGCTGCGATCGAACAACTCCCCCAGACCCCCGCGGAAGTCAAAGCCCGCTGCGAAGAGTTCCGCGTGACCTACAAGCGGCTGCAGGATGAAGTCGGCAAGGTGGTTGTCGGCCATCGCGAAGTGGTCGATGGCGTGCTCATGTCGCTCTTTGCCGGCGGCAACGTGCTGCTCGAGGGCGTGCCCGGGCTGGGCAAGACGCTGCTGGTCCGCACGCTGGCCCAGTCGCTGACGCTGCCGTTCAGCCGCATCCAGTTCACGCCCGACCTGATGCCCGCCGACGTCATCGGCACGAACATCGTCAGCGAGGACGCCACCACCGGGCGACGCTCGTTCCAGTTCCAGCGCGGCCCGATCTTCGCCCAGATCGTGCTCGCCGATGAGATCAACCGCGCCACGCCCAAGACCCAGAGCGCTCTGCTCGAAGCGATGCAGGAGCGCAGCATCACCGTCGCGGGAACAACGTACAAGCTCGATCTGCCGTTCATCGTGCTGGCGACGCAGAACCCCATCGAGCAGGAGGGAACGTACCCCCTCCCCGAGGCCCAGCTCGACCGCTTCCTTCTCAAACTCGTCGTGGGCTACAGCCAGCTCGATGAACTCATGACGATCCTCGACCGCACGACCGGCGCGCAGGCCGACGCGGTGTCCGGCGTGCTCGACGCCGCGGCGATCCTCGCTGCGCAGAAACTTGTTCGCGAGGTCATCGTCGCGCCCCACGTCAAGCAGTACGCCGCCCGGCTGGCCATGGCGACGCATCCGCAGGGCAAGTTCGCGCCGGAGATCACGAACAAGTACGTCCGCTGCGGCTCATCCCCGCGCGGCGCGCAGGCGCTGATGCTCTGCGCCAAGGTGCGGGCCCTGTGCGATGGGCGATTCCACGCCGGCAACAAGGACATCCAGAGCGTCGCCCTCGCGGCCCTCCGCCACCGCCTGATCCTCAACTTCGAGGCCGAGGCCGATCGCGTGAGCGCCGACGACATCGTCCGCAAGATCATCGAAAGCACCCCGACCGAGCCGGTCGCGATGTAGCTCCGAGGCGCGGATTGTACGAAGGCGCGAAGACGCGAAGAAGAGGGGAGAGGAAGGACGAAGAAGATAGAAAGAAGGGAGAGAGACAGAAGGAGAACGTGAAGAGGAAGAAAGCGGGCAGTGACTTTGGAATCGCACGCGGTGCTGTGCGGAGTTGGCTATGGACCTGAACTCGGATCGACAACTTCGGATCGAGAGTGGCCTGCCTGACGAGATCGAGTCGATCGCGCAGGAAGTCATCGGCTGCGCCATCGCGGTCCATCGATCCCTCGGACCTGGACTTCTCGAATCGCTCTACGAGCATGCGATGGACGTCGAACTCGCGCACGCCCAGATTCCCTTCGCCCGTCAGGTCCGCCTGCCGGTCCACCATCGCGGCGTCCAGATCGGGACACACGTGGTCGACATGATCGTCGCCGGAGCGATCGTGCTGGAACTCAAGGCCGTGGAGGCGATCCATGAACTTCACCGCGCTCAGTTGATCAGTTACCTTCACGTCGCCAATCTCCCGCTGGGTCTGCTCCTGAACTTCAATTGCGCGACACTCCGCGACGGCCTGCGCCGAGTCGTCAACACCCACTGGCAACGCCTCCACGCAGCGCCACCCAGTACCACCCCCCACCACGCAGTCCCCGAATCTCAACGGTCGTCCCAATAGCACGTTCTCGCCGACCCCAACTTGCTCCCCAGTCTTCAGTCCCAAGTTCTTCTCTTCCTCTTCCTCTTCTTCCTCCCTTCCCTCCCCTCTTCTTCGCGTCTTCGCGCCTTCGTGCAAATCTCATGATCAAGCTCACGACACCAACCCGGCCCACGCGTCTTGACGAGCTGCTCGATGCGCGATTCGTCGCGCGATTGTCCGCCCTCGATCTGACCAGCCGCAAGGTCCTCGCCGGCAAGATGAAGGGCGAACGCCGCAGCAAGCGCCGCGGCGAGAGTGTTGAGTTCGCCGATCACCGCCAGTACGTCGTGGGCGACGACCTGCGTCACATCGACTGGAACATCTTCGGCAGGCTCGACCGCCTCTTCCTCAAGCTCTTCCTCGAGGAGGAGGATCTCGCCCTGCACATCGTCATCGATGCCTCCGCCTCAAGCGACTGCGGCGAGCCTTCCAAGTTCCTGCTCATGCAGCGGCTCTGTGTCGCGCTCGGCTACATCGGGCTGGTCAATCTCCACCGCGTCAGCGTCACCGCCATCGCCGGGCTGGCCCTCGGCCCGGATGGCCAGCCAACGCCGCAGCTCATGTCCAGCGTCCGCGACCTTCGCGGCGGGCGACGCCTGGCCGACCTTGGCCGCTTCATCCTCCAGCTCACGCCCGGCGGCCCCGCATCGTTCACCGAAGCCTGCAAGCGCATCGCCATCGCTCGCAGGGGCAAGGGCGTCATGCTGGTCATGAGCGACTTCTTCCATAAGGAGGGCTACGAGACCGGTCTGCGGCTGCTCGTCGGCCGCGGGTTTGATGTCTACGCGCTGCAGGTCCTCAGCCCGCAGGAGCTCGAGCCGGACATCGCCGGCGACCTGCGGCTGAAGGACTGCGAGGACGCCGACCTGACCGACCTGACCATCACCGCGCCGCTGCTGAAGAAGTACAAGCAGACGCTCGCGGCGTACTGCAACCGACTCCGCGACTTCTGTGCCGCGCGCGAGATCACCATGCAGACGATCCCCAGCAGCGTGCAGCCCGACGTCGTCGTGCTCGACTACCTGCGCAGAAAGGGGCTGGTGCAATGACCTTTCTCACGCCCCTTCTCGCCGGCATCGCCGCGGCCGTCGCCGTGCCGACGCTGCTCATCCTCTACTTCCTGAAACTGCGCCGGCGCGATGTCGAGGTCAGCACCACGCTGCTCTGGAAGCAGGCCATCCAGGACATGCAGGCCAACGCTCCGTTCCAGCGGCTGCGCAGGAACATCCTCCTGCTGCTGCAGCTGCTCGCCCTGGCCGGCGCGCTGCTGGCTCTGGCCCAGCCCGAGATCCGCGGCGAGCTGACGCCTGGTCAGGAATTGGTCCTGATCATCGACCGCAGCGCCAGCATGCAGAGCACCGACGGCCCGCCCGACGACCCCCGCGCACGCCAGACTCGGCTCGATCGCGCCAAGGCGCAGGCCCTTGAGATGGTCGACGCGATGAAGGAGCCGGGCCTGCTCGGCAGCGCGGGCGACCGCGCGATGCTCATCGCCTTTGACACCAGCGCCGACATTCTCACGACCTTCACCGCGAACAAGGCCGAACTCCGCCGCCTGATCAACGACATCAGCGCGACGGACAGCCCGTCGAGCTTCGCCGAAGCCTTCAAGCTCGCCAAGGCCCACCTGCGCCGACGCATCCACATCGACGATCGCGAGGGCGGCAAGGCCGTGACGTTCGACGAGCAGACCGAGGGCGGCGCACTGGTCCATCTGTTCAGCGACGGCCGGATACCGGACCTTTCGACCATCCGCGCCCAGCGCGAGGATCAGGTCGTGTACCACCGAGTGGGCCGGTCCGATGCGTGGAACCTGGGCATCGTCAGCGTGCGTGCCGAGCGCGACTTCAATACCCCGTCGAGCGTCAGCGTCTTTGTCGCCGTGCAATCGACATCCCGCCGCGCTCGCACGGTGGATGTGCAACTGTCGCTCGACGGGCGTGTCGTCGCGGTGCGGCCGGTGGAGCTCCCCGCGGCGCAGACCGTGACCGCCGCGGGCGCGACCGGCCCCGATGCCGCGGCGCCCACCGATGCGGTGCAGACGCTTGTCCCGTCGGTCCGCGGCGCGGTGTTCGAGCTCTCCCGGGCCGAGGGTGCATCGATCACCGTGCAGCTCCGCCATCCGGATGTCGGCCTGCCCGAAGGCACGCTCACAGGCGAGGATCTGCCCGACCCCCTGGGTGTTGATGATGTCGCGTACGTCATCCTGCCGCCCGCGCGCCGGCTGAGCATCGCCATGGTCAGCGAGGGCAACTTTTTCCTCACACGCCTGCTCCGCAGCATGAACCTCGCCCGCCCGCTGCAGGTCGTCCCGCCCTCACTGGCGCAGGCCTTCATCGAGAGCAAAGACCTGGCGACGTACGACCTGATCGTTCTGGACCGCTGGCTCCCCTCGCGGACGGTCGACGGCGCGCCGACGCTCACGCTCCCGCCAGGCCGCTCGCTGGTGCTCGGCGCGATCCCCGCGCCGCCGCTCGGGCTGACCGATCAGGGCGAGGCCGGCGCGACCGTCGCGCTGAACTGGCGACGCGATCACCCAACTCTTCGCGCCGCATCGCTGGAGAACCTCATCGTCAATAAGGGCCGAAAGTCCGTGCTGCCCGACAACGTCGGCGGGGCGACCGTCGTTCTGGCCGAGGGGCAGGACGGTCCGCTGATCATCGAGGCCGCCGACATCACGCGCAGCGCGATCATCACCACCTTCGACCCCGTCCAGTCCAACTGGGTCTTTCAGTCCGGGTACCCGCTCTTCCTGGTCAAGGCCGTCGAGTACCTCTCCCGCGGCGGGATCGGCGAAGACGCCCTGACCGTCCGGCCGGGCTCGACCCTCACGCAGCGCCTGCCGCAGGATGCACGCGAGATCTCCATGACCCTGCCCGACAGCGCACGAGTCCCCCTGGTGCAGAGCGACGCGGGCGATGTGAACTTCGGCCCCGTGGCCGATGTCGGAATCTACACCCTCGCCTGGCAGGGCACCCCCGGCCCGCAGGACGCGACCGACGGCGGGACCAACCGCCGCACCGTCGCGTCGAACCTCGCCGATCCTGCCGAGAGCGACCTTGCCAGCGCGGATAGCATCGCGCTGGCCAGCAAGGTCGTTCAGGCTCAGGGTGACGCCCAGCCTCTCGGCGCGAAGCGGCTCTGGCCGTGGCTCGTGCTGGTGGCGCTGGCGGTGCTGATGATCGAGTGGTGGGTGTACAACCGCCGCGTGGCGTTCTGATCGCCAGACCACGGCGTGCCCGCCGCCAATCACACCAAACCCCGCCCGATCGCCCGGCAAACCCGAAATCACCCCCGTGCCAGAGACTTCCCCCCGCGGGGACGGGATAATCCGGCCTCATGCCCAGCAGCCCCAAAACGTCATTCCCCAAAGAGAAGATCCGGGTCGTGCTCCTGGAGGGCATTCATCCGGTCGCGCGCGAGGTCTTCGAGCGCGAGGGCTTCAGCGTCACGACGTTCGAGAAAGCCCTTGAGGGCGCCGCGCTGCGCAAGGCCATCGCCGATGCCGGCGGCGCACACGTGCTTGGCATCCGCAGCAAGACCACGCTCACGCCGGAAATGCTCGACACTTCGCCGCGGCTGCTGACCGTCGGCGCGTTCTGCATCGGCACCAACCAGATCGATGTTGACCACAGCCGTGGCCGCGGCATCTGCGTGTTCAACTCCCCGTTCAGCAACACGCGCTCGGTCGCGGAACTGACCATTGCCGAGATCATCGCCCTGCACCGCCGGCTGCTGGACCAGAGCGCGGCGATGCACAAGGGCAAGTGGGACAAGTCCGCCGCGGGAGCGCACGAGGTCCGCGGGCGCACGCTGGGCATCGTCGGCTACGGCCACATCGGCTCGCAGGTCTCTGTGCTGGCCGAGGCGATGGGCATGCGCGTGATCTTCCACGACATCGCCAGCAAGCTCCCGCTGGGCAATGCACGCCAGTGCCGCAACCTCGACGAACTGCTCCGCGAGAGCGACGTCGTCACGCTCCACGTGCCCGAGACCGCCGGCACAGTGAACCTCATCGCCAAGGCGCAGCTCAAGGCCATGCGCCCCGGCGCGTTCCTGATCAACAACGCCCGCGGCAAGGTCGTCGACGTTCCCGCGCTCGCCGCGGCCATCCGCTCCGGAGCGCTCGCCGGGGCGGCGCTCGATGTCTTCCCTCACGAGCCCGCAGGCAAGGACGAGGCCTTCAAGAGCGAACTCATGGGCCTGCCCAACGTCATCCTCACGCCCCACGTCGGCGGCAGCACCGAAGAGGCCCAGCGCTCCATCGCCGAGGATGTCGTCGGCAAACTCGTCCGCTTCCTCAACAACGGCAGCACCACCGGAAGCGTCAACCTCCCCGAGGTCGAGCTGCCCGAGCAGACGCTGCCCGAGCACGAAGCGGCCGACGGTCAGACCACCCCCGCCCGGCGTTTCCACCGCATCCTGCACCTGCACAAGAACGTCCCCGGCGTGATGAAGAAGATCAACAACGTCGTCGGCGCGCGCAACGTCAATGTCGCGGCGCAGTACCTTCGCACGCAGGGCGACCTGGGCTACGTCGTGATGGATATCGAGCCGCAGCAGGGCCGCGCAATCTTCGATGAACTCCGCGACATGCCCGAGACCGTCCGCGCCCGCGTCCTCTGGTGATTCGACGAACCCCAAGGAACCACGACATGGCCCCGTCGAAGCACAGCGATCGATCCGCCGCCCCCGGCCCGAGCACTCCGCCCGACATCGTGCTCGTACGCCCCGCCACACGCGCCGATACCGATGCGCTCACCCGCATCGCCCGCCAGGTCGGCATCGGCCACAGCCAGCCCGCGGAAGTCGCCGACGATATCGACTTCAGCCAGGCCCTCATCGCCGGCCAGAGTCCCTGGCACCAGGGCCCGCTGTACCTCTGCAGCGAGGCGATCAGCGCCGGCACCCTTGAGCGCCGCGGCGTCGTAGGCCAGTGCAAACTCGAGGTCATGGCCGCGGGCGTCTGGAAGCGCCAGGCTCGCAAGCGCCGCTTCATCGTCGGCCGCGAGCCCATCACCGCCGACTATGAGCAGCTCGAGTACGACGCCGGGCCTCAGCACGCCATGGAGTTCGCCGCCAACGCCGTCAGCAAGGACCACCGCGGGCTGGGCATCGGCTCCATGCACATCCGCTCGCGCCTGCTGCTGCTCCGCCACCTGCTCCGCAAACTCTCGCACATCGAGACCGTCTGCTCCGTCACGCTCACGCAGGAAGACACTTCGGCCAGCACGCCCGATGCGCTGGTCTACCCCTTCTATGAACATGCCGTCCGCGCCTTCTTCGGCGGGCGCGCGTTCGATGAGGTCGATCGCCTCCGCTACAAAAACCGCGCACGCGACGGCAGCGTCCAGTTCGTCGGCGAGTTCCTCCAGTCCGCTGGCGAGCACGATCCCTTCCGCGCCATCCCCTGCCACCTGCTCCCCGATCACGTCCGCAGCGCGCTCGGCTCGGTCCGCGCCAGCGCCGAGCGCACGCACGCGTTCTTCCTCAAACTCGGCTTCAAGCACCACGGCCGGTACGACGTGCTCGACGGCAGCCAGGTCCTCGAACTGCCACGCGATCACTTCGAGGCCGTCTGCCGGGTCGAAACGTTCGTCGCTCGCAGCGACAAGAACGTGCCGCCCGATGCTTCCCAGCGCGTCTTCATGGTCCAGCCCCAGCAGGGCAAGGACTTCGACATCTCACGCTTCCGCTGCGTCCGCGCGCCCGTCGTCGAAGATCGCGGCGAGCTCCACGTCCGCAAGGAAGTCCTGGGCCTCATCGACGCCCGCGACGGCACCATGCTCGAGTCGCTGCTTCCGGGCGATGAAGGGGCTTGACGTCGGTCCGACGTGTCGCATCGGTGTCCTCGATAAACTCCAGTCGTGATGGTCCAGGCCAGCGCCACCGTACCCTTTGCTCCCGGCACGCCCGAAACTCGATCCCGCGACCACGCATTCATGGAGGTACGTTGATGCCCGGCGTGCGGTACCACATGGGGAAGTTCCCACCGGGTCAGCTCGACTTCGGTCGGCTCGTTCCGCTCATCGGACCCGCCAATGCCGCGGTGGCGCGATATGACGGCGTGCTCCACGCGGTCCCAAACGCTCAGATTCTGCTCTCGCCGCTCACCACTCAGGAGGCCGTGCTCTCCAGCAGAATCGAGGGAACACAAGCAACCTTTGGCGAGGTTCTGGAATTCGAAGCATCGGAAGAAACCGCATCCGGCGAGAAACGTGACGACATTCACGAGGTCCTTCAGTACAGGGCCGCCCTTCAGCACGCGGTCTCCGCGATGAAGGACATTCCCCTTTCGCAGCGGCTGATCCGCGATGCCCACCGGGTGCTCATGACCGGCGTTCGCGGCGAGAACAAGTCGCCCGGAAGCTACCGACGTATCCCTACTTGGATCGGCAAACCCGGCGGCACACTCGAACAGGCCCTCTTCGTGCCCCCAGGCGCCAGCGATGTCCCGAGCCTCATGACCGCCTGGGAGCGCTATCTCCACGCTGATGCGCCAGACACACTCGTCCAACTCGCAATTCTGCACGTCGAGTTCGAAGCGATCCACCCGTTCCTCGATGGCAACGGCCGCCTGGGGCGCTTGCTCATCCCGCTATTCCTTGTTCAGAAGCAACTGCTGAGCGGACCGCACTTCTACCTCAGTGCGTACCTCGAATCTCATCGCGATGAGTACTACGAGCGACTCCGCGCCGTCTCTCGCAGCAACGACTGGACCGGCTGGTGCGAGTTCTTCCTGCGCGCGATCGCCGAACAGGCCAAGTCGAACGAGCAGAAGGCCCGCGCGATTCTCTCTCTTTACCGTCGAAAGAGGGACTGGATCGTGTCTGTGACCAAGTCCCAGCACGCCGTGAGGGCGCTGGACTGGCTCTTTGCTCGCCCCATATTCGAGGCATCTGATCTTGCCAAGACCTCAGGTATACCGCAAGGGGCGGCCGGGCGCATCCTCCGCCAGTTGCGCGAGTCAGGGATGCTCAAGGAACTTCGAAGCCGATCCGGCCGAAAACCGGGGATTCTGGCCTTTGCGGAGCTGGTGAGCATCGCCGATGGTCGCTCCTCGGCTTGACCTTCACTCGTGAACGACGAAGGAGTTTGTCGTTCACTTGGGGCCTCCAAGTGAATGACAAAACCCGTTGTCCTCCACAAGTGAACGACAAAGTCCACCTTCACAGCCGATCAATCACCGGACTCGAACCAATCCCCCCACTCAAGGCCGCCCCGCGCCCGATCGCGGGTCAAAGTCGAGCTCGCCGCCTCTTCGCGACTGCTGAAGCCGCTTGAACTGGCGCTCCATCTCGCTGAAGAAAGCCGTCGGCCCGGAGACATATCGCCGGGCGAAGAGATTCCCGCCGCGGGTCATGACGACCTTGTAGTTCACCGCGCCCGCCTCGGGCTTGACCGTTGACGGCTCCTGATTGGCTTCCACGAGCGTGATCAATTCCGCGAGCTCTTCACCGCTGAAGTTCCCCGCCCACGTCGGCCGCGCGTGATCGATCTCCGTCCTCCCGGCCTGCAAACCCGCGACATACACCAGCCGCCCGTCGCGCGCGAGGTTGTAGTAGACGAGTTTGTTCCCCTCCGGCTGGCTGACCCGCAGCGTCAGGTCCCACCCCCTGCTTGGCGAGTCCGCCGCGGCACACCCCACGCCGCAGATCGACACCAGGCACAGCACCAAGATCGTCACCGCACGCAGCATCAGCATGGTCAAGCCTCCGGTACCCCGGAGCATAGAGCCGCCACGCGACGGCCACACCCCCGGCCAGATCCTCCACCGGTTCCGACCGGGAGAGATGGCGAGTCTTCGAGCCGGATAGGGCGTGATCCGCGAGGCTCGCGAAGCCGGAGCAGACGAGGAGGTGACGCCGCCGTCCCGAGTCCCTCCCATGGCGGCTCACGACGGAGCGCAATCCGTGCCGCGCCGGCATCGCCGGTTGCCGCGGAATCTGGAGTCGCTGCGCGATTATGTGCGCAGCCGTCTTCAGACATCGCTTATCGTTGCAGTGATCGAATCGGCCTTGCGCGAACATCTCGGGGCGGATACGAACATGTTTCGATTCCTTCGGTTGCGCCACGAGTATCGTCTTGTTCTCGTGTGATTTCAGTCGCTGGAACGGAGCGCACTTGTGCGAGAGAGCATCGCAATCGTCCTATATCTGCTCTCGGCTTTCTGGGCTCTGTTCGCCGCAGCCGTGGTCATCGCTCGCGAGAACCGCGCGAGCCGCGGCAGATGCAGGTCGTGTAACCACAGCACGTCCGTCAACGCCGGCGACGGTACCAGGCGGTGCGCCGAGTGCGGGGAGCCATGGTCGGAACAATCGACGAACTGGCGTCGGAATCCGGCAGTGGTCTACGCCATGCACGGACTGCTGCCGGGAGCGGCACTGTTGATCGCTGCTTTCCTGATGTATCCGGTCATGACCGCTCTGCTTCCTCGCTCAGTCGTCGCGTCGGTCGCGCGGGCCGAGTGGGAACTGGGACAGCGGGACGGGCCCTGGATGAGGGTCGCGGCGGTGCGAACCACGCAAAGCGCATCCATGGACGGCTTTCACACGCTCGCGCTTCGAATCGTCCAAGGGAATCTCGACCGCACGTTCTCGTTCCCTGAGCAGGTGCTGCTGTCAACGCTCCTCACCGATCCAAAGACGCCCCATTCCGCCGTCAAGAAGCTCCTCAATGCCAGTGTGAAGATCGTGATCAGTCCGGTTTCCTCGCCGTCCAATGGTGCGGCGGTCTTCGCACTCGATCGAACAGTGTCGTATGTTTGGACCCCACTGATGCAGTCGTTCTTGTCGAGCGACGTTGACCTTCAGCTGTACTCGGGCATCTACCGATTCGATGTCGACCGGTTCCGCATTGCGCTATACGACTTCTATTCCAATCAGTCTCTTCCGATTCGAGAGAAGGTCCACTTCAAGGACATCGATTCGTTGCTCGAACGGATCAAGAAGTCGCCGGAAGAAGATGACGGACGGAGCGGAGTCTACGTTGCGTATCGGGTCGATGTTCCGATACTCAACGGCCGGGTCGCTTCATGGCAAGCGAAGGCGCGAGTGCCGCTGGCACGGCTCAAGCTCGGACGGGCAGGATTCGAGTGGCCGTTCGACTTCGAGTACGATGCACTCGGAATCAAGCCTCGCGCAAACACGGGCGAGGACGTTGAGTTGAAGCCGTGACAACGGCAAGAGGAGCGCCGGGACGAACTCGTGCTTCTCATTCTCCGAGAGCGAAAGCGCTCCACGACACGGTCTTCGCGCACCATGGGGATCGCAGTCTCAGTGGGCGCACCACCACCATCCGGATCTTCGCAAAGCCTCAGATCCGGCGTCCAAAGCCCGCCTCAGAACGCCAGGCCGGTCCGTCGCAGCCACCCGCAGAAGACCTTGTCATCCAGCTCCGGATACGTCACCGTCGCCACGCCGTTGACATTGCCGAACACCGGCGTCCAGAAGCCGTCGCGGATCGTGTCGACGAACACCGTCGCCGATCCGTCGGCGAAGCCGAACTGGCCGATGTTTCGCGTGTGGCCGTACTCGTTGTTCGGGTCGCCCGCGCCGATCGTGCTCGCGTTGCCGTACACCGGGCCGAAGTCGCGGTAGTTCTGCCGCGTCCAGGTAATGCCGCCGTTGACCACGCCCAGCTCGGGCGGATCGTTCATCGCCTTGGCGCCCGGCGTCCGCATGCCCGGAACATCAACAAGGTCATCGACCTTCCTGGTCTTGACCGCACCATCGGCGAACAGCGGCACCCGACCCGGCGTCGCGTTGACGATGTAGTCCAGCTTCAGCGGCCCAACGCAGAAGCGCGGGTCGCGAAGGTCCACCGTTCCCATGCCCACAAAGTCCGTCGGCCGTGCACGCGCCGCGTCCGTCATCGCCATGTACCACGTCTGCGCGTAGTTGGTGTTATACCCCTCGAAGATCAGCCGCTCGACCTGCTCCGGCGTGAACGATGCCTGCCGCGGCCCGAGGCCGTCGCCGTAGTCGTACGTGAACGGGTCCTCGTTGATGCGGTTGTTCGCGAGCTGCTGGCTGGCCCGCGAAAGGCCCGCGGGCGAGAGCAACTGCCCGACCTTGCCGTAGCCGCCGTTGACGTAATCCGCGACCCAGCCCTTGGCGTTCAGCGGGCCGGCCGAGCGGTTGCGCCGATTGTCCCAGGGGCCGGTGCTCATCAGGCCGCGCTGGTCGTTGGCGTGCGAGGAGGCCATCGTCGCCAACTGGCGGAGGTTCGACAGCCCCACCGACTGCCGCGCCGCGTCGCGGGCGCTGGCGAGGCTGGGCAGCAGGATGCCGATCAGCAGCGCGATGATCGCGATGACCACGAGCAGTTCGATGAGCGTAAAGCCCCGTCGGACAAGCCGTCCCGCCCCGGTCCGCTCCGCATCGCTAATCTTCATCATGGCCCGCTCCTGATTCTGTCCAGAGTCCCCGAGCGCTCACGCCGCGTGCGCGCCGATCGCCGATCCGATCGATCCCTGTGCTCCCCTCAACCGGGCGTCCACACACCGCGGCATCACGCCGCGATGTGGTCAAACGCGAGGAGCGTGAACGTACCCAGCCCGCCGCGGAAGGCGAAGTCGGGAGGGGATCTGAACAAACATTTCGTCGGCCGACAACGAGAACTTCGCCGGGCCTTTGCGTTGAGGTCGTTACCTGTTCGGATCGCTCACCGAGAAGGTGTCGCGTCTTCGCGAGCCGGACCGGCCACCTTTTCCGCCGTCTCCGTTTCCGACGGCTTGCTGCTCTTGCGAGCCTTGGCCAGGTGCGCCTGCCCCGCCTCATCGAGCACCATCAACTCCAGCGTGCGGAGAGCCTCAAGCGCCGCGGCCTGCTCGGCCTGCTTCTTGCTCGCGCCCCATGCCGGCTCAAAGACCCGATCCTGAATCCGCACCTGCACGTGAAAGTGCTTGGCGTGATCGGGCCCCTTCTCCTCCAGCACGCTGTAGACCGGTGTTGCGCCGTACGCCTGCTGCGCGTGGTGCTGGAGAATCGACTTGAAGTTCTCCTGATGCCCGCTGCTGGCCGCACGAACAATCCGTTCATCGAGCAACGGAAGCAGGAACCGCCGCGCCACCTCAAGCCCCCCATCGATGTACAGCGCCGCCACCACCGCCTCCAGCGCCGCCGCGGCCAGACTCGGCGGCAACGGCGCATCCGGCGACTTCATCCCCTTGCCCAGCGACAACAGGTCCTGCAGACCCAGATCCGTCCCGATCTGTGCGCACGTCTGCCGGGAGACCACCATCGACTTGATCTTGGTCATCTCCCCTTCGAGCAGGTCGGGGAACTTCTCGTAAATGCGCTGGCACGCCACCAGCCCGAGCACCGCGTCGCCCAGAAACTCCAGGCGCTCGTTGCTCTTCTGTCGGCTCTCGGCGATCGACGCATGTCGGAGCGCCAGGGCCAAGAGCTCCGCATCACGGAACTCGTGGCCCAGGCGCTGCTCAAGGGCAGCCTTGTCCGCGGGTGTCATGAATCCTCCTGCCCGCGCGGGGCCGCTCTCGGCCTCGCACCGGCAAATCCGCCATCACGTTGTCCATGCTCGGGGTGATCATGGCTCACTTCCAGCATCGGTCGATCCCAGATAAGGATTCCGCCGATTCCGTCCGCCACCCCGGATGCGGCCGATCATAGACCGCCTCACCTTCACACTTGCGCGGGAAATCACCTATCTGGTTCTTCGGACCCCTCCCACTTGGCCCGGCACGGAAAGCGCGCTAGCATCTCGACCCGTTTCGAGGCGACTCGGACCGGGCGATCCCTTCTGACGGCGCAGCGCGCCAGGATGACTCTCCGATGGGCATGCATTACGAGAAGCGAATCAGCAAGATCAAGCGCAAGCGCCAGTGCGGCTTCCGCGCCCGGATGAAGACCAAGTCCGGTCGCAAGATCCTCAACAAGCGCCGCAGCCTCGGCCGCACGCTCAACACCGCCGACAAGTGGACGATGCGGTAATCCGCCTCGGCCCCGGGCGTCCGGCGCACCCCGCTGCGTCATCCCCGTCCGCGGCTCGTTGAACCGACATCGACGACGACCCTTCGTCGACCACTGTGCGATCAATTCACGCACCCGCGTCCTCCCCAGGTCGCGGGTGTTTTTGTTGGCTCATCGCCCTGTTTCAGAGCCGTGCTTCAGAGGCCTGCCCCAGAGCCGTGCCTCAGAGCGCTGAGGCAATCCGCTGGGCCAAGTTCGCCCCCTGCGATGGATCAAGCTTGCCGGCCTTCCAGATGATCCCCAGACCGTGCGACTCATCGGCCTTTGGGATGATGTGGAAATGGACGTGAAAAACGGCCTGATGGGCCGAAGATCCGTTGTTCTGGAGCAGGTTGTACGCCGTGGTCCCCGTCGCCTTCATCACGGCCCGGCAGATCCGCGGCAGCACCCGGCCGATGGCCGCGGCGGACTCGTCGCTGAGTTGATCCAGCGTCGCGACCGCCTCCTTGGGGATCACCAGCGTGTGCCCCGGGCTGAGCGGAAAAACATCGAGAAACGCCAGCACGCGGTCGTCCTCATAGACCTTGTGGCAGGGAATCTCGCCGCGGATGATCTTGCCGAAGATGGTGTCGGGCATGGGTGTCAGGGTCAGGGCTGCGATGGTGCGGGCAGTTGCGGCGCCGGGACGGGCGGGTTGGCCGAAGCGGGCAGGCCGCCGTTGCGCAGGCGGATGACCTTGCCATCGGGCGTGACCATGGCGATATCGGTGACCAGCGATCGCGGGTCGGCGCCGAAGAACATCGTCCGCACGACCACGTCGGCTGAGGGCAGGAAGAACACAAGCCCGGCGTCGCCCTTTTCGAAACTGAACTGCAAGGGCGCGGGCAGCGGGAATGCGCCGAGCGTTGCGGCCTTCTGAGCCGCCTCCTGGATAGCCATCGCCGCGTCGCCGCGGACGCTCTCGCCCTTGAGCGCGCCGAGTTCGCTGTTGACGCGAGCGAACCAGTCGGTGATCTGCGAGTCGGTGATCTTGCCGGCGGGGTCGAGAAGTGCGCGGAGGTTTGTGGGGTCGTTCTTGGCCACATCGGCGACGATCAGTCGTGCGGGCTGGCTGACAAAGCGATCGACATTGCGGTAGATCTGTGCCGCGCCGACGATGAAGGCGATCTGGATTGCCGAGAAAATCAGCCCCAGAATGACGCCGAAGATGGCCAGCACGGTGCCGGTGAGCCGTCCGTTGGCCCCGCGAATGCGGATGAGCGCGCCCGCGCCGAAGGCAACGGCGATGCTCGGCAAAGGTGGGATGCAGCAGATCAGCGCCAGCACCAGCGACGTGATGGCCATCTTGCTGATGCGTGGCGCGTTATCACCGAAGGGATCGGGGGCCTGCGTGCCGCCCTGGGGCTGGCGGGAGCTGAATGCATCGGGAGCGTACGGGTTGTTGCCATTGCTCATGACCTGAACCTAGCACACCTGAGCGCTCGGGGCCACCAAGGGGCCAAGTATGGACCACCTCGCCGATCGGGCAGCCCCGCCCCGGGCAACCCATACACTGACCCGATGCCGGAGGAGCGTTCAACGAGCGACGGGGCAGAGCCCAGCGTGGTGCCGAGCCGCGCGGGGAGCATGGGCGACGCCCAGCTCTACCTGCACCCGCAGACGCTCAGCCGTCTGGGCACGCTCGAACTCCGCGCCAAGCACATCGTCGAGGGCGTCATGAGCGGGCAGCACCGCTCGCCGTATCAGGGCTACAGCGTGGAGTTCGCGCAGCACCGCCCGTATGTGCAGGGCGACGACATCCGCCACCTGGACTGGAAGGTCTACGGGCGCACGGACAAGCTGCACCTCAAGCAGTATCAGCAGGAGACGAATCTCGACCTGGTGCTGCTGGTGGACTGCTCGGGATCGATGCGGTACGGGTCGCGGTCGTTCGCCGAGGCCAGCGGCGTGGGGCGCACGCGCAGCCCCGATGGTCGCGAGAACTGGAGCAAGTACGACCACGCCACCGCCGTCGCCGCGGCGATGAGTTACATCTGTCTGCGCCAGGGCGATCGTGTCGGGCTGGTGACCTTCGCCGATGAGGTCAAGCGGATCCTCAAGCAGAGCAGCGCGCCGGGCACGTGGAGGCAGATCGTCTCGACCCTGAGCATGAACCCGGTCGAGCAGAGCACGGACATCGTGCGCGTCATCGATCAGGTGCTGGGGCGGCTGACCAACCGCTGCCTGCTGGTGATCCTCAGCGATCTGTTCGAGGACGCGGCGCGGGTTCGCCAGGCGCTCTCGCGCATCCGCTACCGCGGGCACGACTGCATCATCGTGGAGGTGCTCGATCAGGCCGAGCGCGACTTCTCGCTGCGCGATGAAGCACCGCTTCAAGGGCTCGAGGGCGAGGGGCTGCTGAAGATCGACCCGCGGGCGATCCGCGGCGAGTATCTCGCGGCCCTGAACGCGCACCTGCAGGAGGTCGAACGCTCGGCGCGGGGGCTGGGCTTTGACTACATGGTGATCAACACGCACGACTGGCTGGGCCCGCCGCTGAGCGCGTTCCTGGCCTTCCGCCACGCGCGGATGAAACTCAAGAAGTCGACCTGAACACGCGGACCGGAACCGGAGCGGACGCAGCGAGCATCGATCGTTCATGACCTTCCTCAACGCCGCAATCCTGACCGCCGGGCTGTTGTCGATCGCGATTCCGATCGCGATCCATCTGCTCATGCGTCGTCGGCGTCGCCCGGTGCCGTGGGCGGCGATGCGCTTCGTGCAGGAGGCCTTCAAGCGCACGCGTCGGCGTCTGCTGGTGCAGCGCTGGCTGCTGCTGGCGGCGCGGTGCCTGCTGCTGGCGATGCTCGCGCTGGCGCTTGGCCGCCCGCTGCTGGGCGTGGGGCAGAACGCCGGACCGGGCGGGCGCAGCGTTGTGCTGGTCATCGACAACTCGATCGCCTCGGGCCTGACGACCGACGGGCGACCGGCCCTCGAGCGTCACATCGCCGCGGCTCGGACGATCCTGACGGATCTCAATCCCGGTGCGGGCGACCGCGCGGGGCTCGTGCTGCTGGCCGGGCCGAGCGAAGCGGTCGTCATGCCGCCGACGACCGGCATCTCCGGTCTGCTCGAACTGCTCGACACGCTCGAGCCGACGGACAGCGCGGCGGACTGGCCCGGAGCGATCGCGCAGGTCAGCCGCGGGATCAGCGGCGCGGCTCGCGTTGAATCCGGGTCGGAGGCGTCGGCATCATCCGAGGCGATCGATCCGACACGCACGCTCGTGGTCCTGCTGAGCGACTTTGCGCAGGGCAGCGCCGAACTGACGCAGCCACTGGCGCGACTGCCCGCAGGCGTCCGCGTCGCCGCGGCGGGGCGGGATCTGGCCGCGACCGGAGCCGGCACACCGAACGCGGCGGGAACATCGAACGTGGGCATCGCGCGGCTCGCGCCGCTGCGCCAGGTCTCGCTGGTCGGCGACACGGCGCTGGCGCAGACCGCATCGGTCGAACTCATCCGCTCCGGCACGCAGATCGACCGCCCGCTGAGTGTTCCGGTGCGGCTGTCATGGAGCGATGCGCAGCGGACCGGCGGTGCTGATGCCGGGCCGAGTACCGGCACGACCGCGGGTGCCGCGTCGATCGTCGAAGCACGCTTCGAGCCCGGACAGCGCAGCACGATCCTGACCGTCTCGCTGCCTTCCCCGCCCGGCGGCGCGAGCAGCACCGCGGTGCTCAGCGCCACCATCGATGCCGATGCGCTCGTGGCCGACAACACGCAGCGCTCGCCGATCGAGGCGCGCACGGCACTGCGCATCGGGCTCATCAGCGAGCAGCCCGCCGCGGGCGCGGCCAGCGGCGTCGGTGTGATGGCACGCGACCCGGACTCGATCCCCGCGGGCCAGTGGGCGGCGCTGGCGCTTCGTCCGACACTCGCCGGCAGCGCGGGGCTGGAACTCAGCGATATCGATCCCGCGGGCGTGGACAGCGCGCGGCTCGCGGGGCTGGATGCGGCGCTGGTCTTCTCGCCGCAACGCCTCGATGATGAGGCCTGGCAACGCCTGAACACCTTCGCCAGCACGGGTGGACTGGTGATCATCTGGCCCGGTGCGGATGCCGGCGTGCAGGCGTGGCCGGACTCGATGGTCCGCGTGCTCAACGCGCCGATGACCATCGAGCGCGAGGTTCGAGACATTGTCCCGGCTGATGGCGGTGCCGGCGCACCGGCGCGGCTGGTGGCCCCGGCGCCGGGATTGGTCAACACGCGAGCCGATGCACGCTCCGATAGCAATGGCGATGCGGGCACGACCGGCAACAACACCCCGGCGGGCGGGCCAAACGCGACCGCGGAGCCGAACAATCCGGACACATCGCCGAACACGCCGCCGAACACGCAGGCGACCGCACGCCAGCCGGGCGCTCCCGCGGCCGACGCGTCGCCGATCGATCTGCTCGCCACCGTGCGTGCCGAACTCGAGGACCTGCTCCCGCCCGTCCGCGTGATGCGCACGCTCGCGCCGATCCAGGTCAATCGCGGCGCAACGGTACTGCTGAGGCTCGAGCCCGGCCCGCCGCTGGTCGTCGCGTGGAGGCCGACGGGCACACAAGCCGGTGCCGCCGGACGCGGCGTGTTCGTCTACATGGGCGTGTCGCTGAACACGGCATGGACCGATCTGCCCGCCAAGCCGCTGATGGTCCCGCTGCTGCAGGAACTGGTGCGGCAGGGCATCTCGCGTGCTCGCCCGGCGCTGACGCTGACCGCCGGCGTGCCGTTTGTCATGCCCGCAGAAGCGACAGAACTCCGCCCGATCGGCGGCGCGAACGACACGCTGAACTCTGACGCTCCGGGGGCAGCAGCGCAGCCGATCACGCTCGATGCGGCACAGCGGGATCGGCCGCTGACGATCCGGCGGGCGGGGCTGTACGCCGCGTTCGACGCGTCGGCCGGAGATCGTGGGCTGGTTGCGATCAACCCCGATGCTCGCGGGGCCGACATCTCGCCGCAGAACCGCGCGGCTGTGGGGCAGTGGCTCAACGGTCTGCTGCCCGCCAGCGCGGCGGGCGCGGCCAACCCGGCGACACCGGGCAACGACGACCGCGCTCTCGCCGGGAGCGACCCGGGCGCGACGCAGGTGCTGTGGCTGGATCTGGGCGCGGGCTCGGCGGGCGAAAATCCGCCGACGGGCCAATCTTCCACGAGCGTGCGGACCACGTCGCTCTCGGGCCTGTGGGGCGCGGGCATCGCGGCGGGGATCCCGACGGGGCCGATTCTGTTGGCGGGCGTGCTGCTGCTGGCGCTGATCGAACTCGCGCTGGCGCGCTGGGCGAGCATCGCGCCGGGCGGGTCCATGATCGGTGGCTCCGGCGGAGCTGTCGGCGCGAGCGAGACGGGAGGCACGCGTGCGAACTGACGACGCGGGCATGCTGAGCGGCTTGTTCGGCACCGGCGGACTCACGCCCGGGCGCGATGGCGTGGAACTCGTTTTCACGTATCCGCTGGCCACGTGGGAGTGGGCGCTCGCGGCGGTCGCCGCGTGTGCGCTGGCGTGGTGGTCGTACCGCAAACTCGATGCGCCGCGCTGGGCCGCGGCATCGCTCGCGGGCGTTCGCGCGCTCCTGCTTCTGCTGGTGCTGCTGCTGCTGACGGGTCCGAAACTCATCAAGCCGATCGAGACGCTCGAGCGCGACTGGGTGCTGGTGCTGGTCGATCGCTCGGGATCGATGTCGATCACCGATGCGCCGGCTGATGCGGGCTCCGATTCGCTGCGGACGCGCGAGGAGCAGTTGCGCTCGGCCCTGCAACGCGCCGCGCCGGCGTTCGCGGAACTGGCGCGCGAACGGACACTCGTACCGCTGGGCTTTGAGAGCGGGACATTCGACCTGCCTCCGAGCGAGGCGAACGCCGGCGAAGGCCGCGACGACACGAACGACGGCAGCTCGGGCAACGGCAGCGCGAGCCCCGCCACGCTCGGCCCCTGGGCCCTGAGCGCACCGGAGGGTCAGCGGACGAACATCGGCGCGGCGCTGGAATCGGCCCTTCAGCGTGCCGCGGCGCGGCCGCTCTCGGGCATCGTGCTCATCAGCGATGGGCGATCGACCGATGAGCCCGGTCGTGCGCTCGTCCGTCGGCTCATCGCCGAACGCGTGCCGGTCTTCACGCTCCCGCTGGGCAGCGCGGCGGCGCTGGCGGATCTGGCCGTCGTCCGTGCCGCGGGCCCCGGCGCGGCCTTCGCCAATGACCTTGTCCCGATCGAAGCGGTCGTTGAGCGTCGCGGCGGCGGAACCGCGGCGAGCGCAAGCATCGTGGAACTCGTCGACACCGCGACCGGTCGCGTCGTCGATCAACGCGTGGTGCAATGGCCCGCACTGCCAGCCGACACCGCCGGCGAAGGCGACACATCGGCCTCGGCACTGCGCCCGCCTCAGAAAGTCACGCTGACGACCACGCCCTCGCTGGCGGGTCGATCTTCGTATCAGGTTCGCGTGCGCAGCGAGGGGGCCGCGGCCGGCCCGGACCTTGTCCCCGGCAACGACAGCGCGAGCGTCGCGGTGACGATCGTCGATCGCCCGATGCGCGTCCTGTCCCTTGACGGCACGCCCAGATGGGAGCACCGCTTCCTCAAGAACATCCTCTCACGCGAGAAGTCGATGGAGTTCGCATCGCTCGTTCTCGCGGCGGGCCGGCGGTTCCTCGCAGAAGGTTCGATCAACCTCCAGAGCGTGCCGGTTTCGCCCAGCGAGTGGGACGCGTTCGACGTGATCATGATCGGCGACATGGGCCCGGAGGTCATGAGCCCGGAACAGATCGAGCAGATCCGACGACGCGTGAGCGTCGGCGGTGCGGGCCTGATGTGGATCGCCGGGCCGGGCGACACGCCGCAGTCCTGGCGCGGAACGCCGCTGGCCGACCTGCTCCCCGTGACGCTCGATGGCGACTCGCCGCTGCGCACGTGGGACCGGGACGTGACCGTCGCGCCCGCGCCGCTGTCGCGCACGCTGGGCGTCATGCGGCTGAGCGACGCCGACCCCGCCAGCGCGGGCGTCAGCGCCTCCTCCGGCGACGCGACCACCGCCGGAGCCGCGAGTGCGGACGCATTCTGGCCCGCCGTTATCAGCGACCCGGCGACGGGCTGGTCGCGGCTGCGCTGGGCCCAGCGACTGGAGCCCGCACGGCTCAAGCCCGGCGCCGAGGCCCTGGCTTTCGGCGTGCCGGTCGATGGAGTGGGCGCACCGACGCCGCTGGTGCTGACCATGCGCTTCGGTGCGGGGCGCGTGGTGTATGTCGCGACCGATGAGGTCTGGCGCTGGCGCTACGGGCGCGGCGAGGATCTGCCCGAGCGCTTCTACCTGCAGTTGCTCCGCCTTCTCGGCCGCGAGAGCGTCGAGCGCTCGGGCCGCCCCGCGCTGCTGGAACTCAGCCCGCAGCGTGCGGAGGTGGGCCAGACCGTGCGCGTGAGCGTGGAACTGGTGGACCAGTCGCTCATCGACGCCCGCCCCGCGTCGATCGCCGTGCGAGTCGAGCCGACGGATCAGCAGGGCATCGCGACGGACCTGACGCTCCGCCCGTCAGGCAGCGGCGGGCCGGGCGAGGGCTCGCGCACATTCGTCGGTGCATGGGTGCCGCAGCGCGCGGGCGCGTATCGCGTAATCGTCACCGACGCGCTGCTCTCGGCGACGCCGATGTCGCTCGACGCGGTGGTGGTTCGCCCGGACGACGAACTGCTCCGTCCGGAAACGGATCACGCTCGACTGGCCGAACTCAGCCGCGTCACGGGCGGGCGTGTGCTTGGCGAGGGCGAACTGAGCGAGTTGCCGCGACTGCTGCCGCGTCGCGAGGTGCGGATCGAGGGCATCGCCGATCAGCGCACGCTCTGGGACACCTGGCCCGCGCTGCTTGCGGTGCTGGTCCTGCTGTCGATCGAGTGGATCGGGCGGCGAATCGCTCGACTGGCCTGAGCCGCCGCGTCGGCCAGCGCGGTCACATGAACCGCCGGGCCTCCTGCTGCGGCTTGTTACTCTGGGCCGTGGCCGATGGATCCATGTGCGCCGGGTCGATGGGCAGGATGATCGTGAATGTCGCGCCGCGGTCGGGGTGGCTGAGCAGTTCGATCCGCCCGGCGTGCAACTCGACGATGCGCTTGGTCACCGCCAGCCCGAGGCCCGTGCCGCGAAGGCCCTTGGTCGAGAAGAACGGCTCGAACACGCGCTTGTGCATCTCCGCCGGCACGCCCGGGCCGTTGTCCTGCACGCGGATGCTCAGTTCGCCGACGCTGCTGCGCGAGCCGTCGCGCTGGCGCGTGCCCGCCGGGCGGAAGCCCGCCTTGACCGTCACCACACCCGTGTTGGGCTCCACCGCTTCGACGGCGTTGGTCAGGAGGTTCATGATCGCCTGGTGCATCTGCCCCGCATCGAGCGGCACCGGGGGCATATCGGCCTCCGCGTCGATGATCAGCCCCACGCCGCGGGACGAGCACTTGTCGCGGATCAGCGCGGCGCAGTCATCCAGCAGCGCGTTGACACGCGTCAGTTCGACCTCCAGCGTGCGCGGGCGCGAGTACGCGAGCATGTTCATCGTCAGCGACATGATGCGGTCCAGGTTCCGCTTGAGGATCCCCCATCCGCCGGTGGAGACCTGAAGGTCGCCCTTCTTCAGGCCGAGTTCCACGACATCCGCGCCGCTGCGCAGACCCTGGAGAATGTTCTTGATCGAGTGACTCAGGCTCGCGACGGTCTCGCCCATCGCGGCCAGGCGCTCGCCCTGGAGTTTCTGCGCGTACAGCTCGGCGTTGGCCATCGCCAGCCCCGCGTGCTGGCCGATGGCGTTGAGCAGCGCCAGTTGCTCGCTGGTGAACGTGCGGTGGGCGGACGAGCAGTCGATGTACAGAACGCCGAAAGTCCGGTCGCGCGCGCGGATGGGCGCGCAGATCGCCGAGCGGATGTTCAGCCGCGCGATGCTGTCGCCGAGCGAGTTGTCCGTGCCCTTGAATCGCGGGTCGGTCATGGCGTTGGAACAGAGCACACCCTCACCCTTTGCCACGACGTGCTGCACGATCGAGCGCGAGACCTGGATCTGCCGTGCGCCGCCCTTCTGCCCGGTGGGCTGCTGCGTGGTGGGCTGCTGTGTTGAGGGCTGCGTCGCGGACGGCTGCTGCGCGGACAATTGCTGCGCGGGCGGCGCCTGCTTCTCCGGCTTGTCCGCGCCCTCGCTCTCGCCGTACCGCACCACCGCCGGCTGCATGGTCGACAGATCGCCCTGATCGATCAGCGCGATCACGCCGCGTTCGGGACGGAACTCCTCGAACACCACGTCCATCACCGCCTTGAGCAGTTCCTCCTGATCCGGGGCACGGGCCGTCAGCGCCGTGATCCGATACAGAATCCGCAGGTGATCCGTCGCGTGCTGCGCCGGGTCCTCATCGGACAGCAGCACCGAGTCCTCGTTGCTGGCGATCGCCCGCTGCACGGCCGAGTCCATCTGCGATGCCGGCACCAGCCGCACCGTATCGAGGTCGCTCCGCTCGCGCGAGCGCCCGAACACGAACAGCGTCGCCCCGGTGCGGATCTGGTCGCCGGCGCGAAGCTGCGTCCGTCCCGCGATCTTCTGCCCGTTGACGAACGTCCCGTTCTGCGAACCCAGATCCCGGATGTACCACAGCCCGCTGTCGGGCGTCAACTCCGCGTGCCGACGCGACACCGTGTTGTCCGCCAGCGGCAGCGCCTCGCTCGAACGCCCAACCAACTGCGGCTCGGCGTCGGGCAGTTCGAACGTCCGCCCCTTGTCGGGCCCCTGAATCACCGTGAGCACCAGCATGCACTGACTCTACCATGCCCGACCGCCCCGGGCCGACCTACGCTCGCGCCGATGGCCAAGGCCCCAGCATCATCCAAGCCCGCCGCATCCGCCCCCGCGCGGACCGCCGCCGGTGTGCCGCCCATCGCCGTGCTTCACGGCGAGGAGCGCTCCCTCATTCTCGACAAGACCTCCGCCATCCGCGCCGCGCTCGAGTCGCTCCACGGCCAGTGCGACCTGATCACCTTCGACGGCAACTCCGCCCGCGTGGCCGATGTCCTCGATGAACTCCGCTCCGTCGGCCTTATCGCCACGCACAAACTCGTCGTCGTCGATAACGCCGACCTGCTGATGAAGGAAAGAGAGGATGAGGCTTCTGCCGAAGGCGGCGCTTCGCCGGCGCTCGCGGCCGCCCCCTCATCCTCGACACGCACGCCGCGGGCCATGCTCGAGTCCTACGCCCAGAAACCCGAAACCGCCAGCACACTGGTGCTTCGCGCCGGCACCTGGCGCGCGGGCAAACTCGACAAGATCATCACCGACGCCGGCGGCATCATCGTCAAGTACATGCCCATGGACGCGATCGAAGCCGCCAAGTGGGCCATCGACCGCGCCCGCACGCACCACGGCTGCGTCCTCACGCCCGATGCCGCGGCCGAACTGATCAACCTCTCCGGCGTGGGCATGGCGCGGCTGGACAGCGATCTGGGCAAACTCGCCGTGCTCGCCGCCGAGAACGCCGAGTCGCCCGTGCCCGCCTCGGCCGTCAAGTCCGGCCCGGCGGACAAGACCACGCCCAGACCCACCATCACCCGCGAAATGGTCCGAGCGCTCGTCGGCGACTCACGCGAAGAGCAACTCTGGGACATCCAGATCCACGCCCTCAGCGGCAACCCCGCCGAGGCCATCCGCCAGCTCCGCCGCGCGCTCGAAGTCTCCGATCACGATCCGGTCGCCATCGGCATCGCGTACGTCGACCTGGCCCGCAAACTCGACGGCGCGGCACGCGGCCTGGCCAGCGGCGAAAATCCCCGCTCCGTGGCCGGAAAGGTGAAACTCTGGGGCAGAACGGGCGACTCGATTCTCCGCATCGCCGAGCGGCTTTCCCCGGCCGCGGCCCACGAACTCTTCCGCCACGCCATCGAAACCGACCGCAAGAACAAGTCCGGTGAAGGCGACCAGATCCGCAACCTGGAGATGCTGACCCTGCACTTTGCAAGGCTGGGCGGCTGATCGGCCGATAGACCAAGAGTCAGTTCGCTGGCCCCGGGCTACCCGTGCGCCCGCGCCGACACGTCCCGCCGTGGGCCAGGATGGCCCTTTCCCGATCGCACCGCCAGCGGGCAGGAGGCCCCGGATGACGATCACGCCGATGAACGATCTCAACACCCGCGCCGCCGCATCGCGGCGGAACACGTGCACTCGCGCAGCCGCCGCGCTGGCAGCCTGCGCACTCTCGCTGCTCGCCGGTTGCGCCAGCACCACCGGACCCACCACTGAACGCGGGCCGGAATCGGCGGCCTCGCCCCAGGGCGACGCGTCGATCGCCGAGGGCCTCCGCGAGACCTTCGCGGGTGTGGACCCGCAGCGCCGCGCGAAACTCGACGCCCTCGCCCAGCCCATCGCGACAATAGATCCCCAGCCCGAGCGCGAGCCAGCCGAACCCACCCGCGCCTCGCGGGCCGACCAGCCACGCCGCCCGCGGCTGGATGCCCCCCCACCGCCGACCGAGCCCGAGCCCGCGTCGACCACCATCGCGAACGACGCGAGCGCGGCCGATGCGTCCCTCCCATCGAGCACATTCACATCGCCTTCGCAGGCCGCCGCGGAAGCGCCAACGACCGCGCCGGCGTTCACCCCGGCCGCGGAGGGCACCGCCGCCGCAAGCACCGGCGAGCAGCGCGAGGCGCTGATCGCCCAACTCGCCCGCACGCTCGCCGCCCCCGGCGATTCGGCTTCGCCCGCGCCCGATGCCGACCTGCGTCTGGCCCTGTCGCTGGCGATGGTCTCGAGCATCGCCACCCAGACCGGCACGCCCGACACCGCCAGCGCCGCCGAACTCTCACGCGTACGGGCCCGCCTCTCGCCGCAGCAACTCGCGGCACTGGACGCGGTCGAATCACTCACACGCTCGATGCTGACCACCGGCGGCGCGACACCCGGCACCGCCCCGGCGACGAACACCACCCTCGACGCCCGCGCGATCGCCCAACTTCTCGACGAGGCTGCGCGACGCAGCGCCGCCCTCAAGAGCCTGAGCATTCCCAGCGCGGTGCTGTGCACACGCGTCGATGGCTTCGGTCGCTTCACCCCGTTCCGAACGACCACATTCCTGGCCGCGCGGCCCGTGCGGGCGATCCTGTACACGGAGGTCGACCGCTTCAGCGTGACCGAACTCAGCGGCTCGTCACCCGCGGCGGGCGAACCGCCGCCCAACGCCGATCCGGAGGCCCGCTACCTCGTGCACCTCGGCCAGCAGTGGAGCCTCTACCACGCCGACGGCACGCTCGCCTGGCACAGCCCCGAGCAGGTCGCCCGCGAAGCCGGACGGACGCCCCCGCGCGACTGGTTCCTGACCCAGCGCATCGAACTTCCCGCGACGCTGAGCATCGGGTCATACTCGCTGAAGGTCACGGTGCGGGACATCGCCGCGGGCACGCAGGCGCAGCGCACGATCCCGATCACGATCGTGGCCGACCCGAAACTCACGAACGCGGGCGGTTCGCCGAGCACCACCCCGGCCCGCTGAGCCCGCTTGTTCCGCTGAACGCTCTCGGAAACGACGAGCACTGCTCGCCGCCGTTCGGTCTGCTCGCCTCAACGCAGCAGCATCACCCGCCGCGCCAGCCCGCCGAGTTTCGCCGGCGCGACGCTCAGGAAGTCGCGCAGGTCCTTGGTCGCCAGCATGCGCACCAGCACGGCGTACACCCCCGCGACGACCGCGCCGATCGCCGCGGCGTGCGTTACCAGCGACAGCATCTCGAACGACAGCCACTTCTCCGGGCGCTCGAGCACCACTTCGAGGTTCATCCACACCGATGCGCGGCCGAGCATCGGCGCGATGACCACCTCGGCCACCAGCGCAACCCCCATCGACACGACGCCAAGACTCAGCGACTTGATGCACGCCCACGCGATGACGCCAGCCCGCGGCCCGAAGGGCCGGAGCGTCACCACCACGCTCAGAATCGACGAACTGAGCAGGAAGGTCGACACGACGATCGCCATGCCCAGCGGTGACTCGCGCCACCACAGCGCACCGACCAGGCACGCCAGCGCCATGCCGATGCCGTTGCGTAGCCACATGAAGAAGAGTTCTTTGAACCGCCCCTGCGCCTGCAGCACGGACCAGGGCACGACAACCATCACCGCACGCACCGGATACCCGACCGCCAGCACGATCAGCACGAGCGTGGAGGTATGGAACTTGCCGTTCCAGATCAGCGCATCGAGCAGCGGAAACACCGCCGCCAGACCGAGCGTCAGCGGCGTGCACAGCAGCACGAGCGAGCGCGTCAGACGCAGCGCCGCCTCGGCGAAACGCTCACGCTCGTTCCTCAGCCGCACGAGCACCGGGAGCATCGTGCTCTGCAGGGCGCTGGTCAGGAACGTCTCGACCTGCATCAGCAGCGATACGGCGAAGTAGTACGCCCCCATCGTCGCCGATGAGACAAAGTACCCCGCGGGCAGGTAGTAGCCGAAGTTCGACACGCCGCACGCGGCAGAAGAAGCGATCAGCCAGCCCGAGTCCTTCATCACCGGGCCCCACATCCTCACATTCGGCGCACTCCGCCACGGCTGCGCCCGGTTGAGCACGCACGCCATGACCGCCTCGACGATCGTCGCGATCACCAGCGGCACCACCAGCGACAGCACGCCGAAGCCCGCCAGCGCCATCCAGATCGAACCGGCGTACTGCACCAGCGACTTGACGATCGTCATCCACGCGATCGCCTCGAATCGCAGGTCGATGCGCAGTTTCGCCAGCAGCACCGACGGGATCGTGGAGATCGGCACGGCGATCGCCGTCAGCCACAGCAGCAGAGGCAAATCGCTCGCCCGCGCGCCGAAGTCGCCGTGGACGTAGATCGCCGCGATGATGTGCCCCGCGATCCCCAGCCCCAGCGCGACGATCACGTTGATCGTCATCGCCAGCCAGAAGCACGGCCCGATGAGCCGGTCGTGGTCCTGCGCTCTGGTGACCAGGTAATCTCGCACCCCGCCGTCCCGGAATGTCTGGATGAACATCTGCACCGACAGCGTCAGCGCAAAGAGGCCAAAGTCGTCGAGCGTCAGACAGAGCCCGAGCACCACCTGCGCGATGATCGCCAGCCCCTTGGCCCCCGCGTTGGAGAGCAGCGCGACCGACAGACCGCGGCCAACCGTCTGGCCCATCGCCGCGGACGTCGAGCCCGTACCGCCGGGCCGGGGAGCCGATCCGTCAGTCGCCGAGTTGTCCGGTTCACCGGTCGTCACGCGTGGCCGCTCCGTGGCGCGGCGAGCCCGCGCCGGGGCGACAACATAGCCCGACAGGAATGCCCGCGTCCGTCTTGACGCCCGGCCCCCTCCCCCACCGTCTACGCACCCCGCCACCGCGCGGTTCTCGCAGCGCGGCACACCACGCCCACATCAGGCGGGTGTCGCCAGAAGCTCGCCCCGACCGTCGAACACGGATGGATCCTCAAGCGTGCGCGTCGAGTATCCCAGAGCCCGAAGCGTCGCGTCGCACGAGGCGTGCAGCGCGGGGCTGTGCGTCGCCAGCAGGATCGTCGGCTTATGGGCCATCAGACAGCCGCGCATCCCGGCCAGCACCAGCTCCTCGGCACCTTCAACGTCGATCTTCACCCAGTTCGGCGGACGCAGCCGCCCCTTGTTCAGAAGATCGTCGATGGACTCAAGCCGAATCGTCAGCGACCTGCCCACCGACTGCACCGCCGTCGTGGAAGCGATGTGACCCATCGCCGGATTCGGCCCAAGGTCAAAGGTCGTTTCGCCCGGCGCATCGCTCACGCCGGCCTCGATCACGCTGACATTCCGCAGACCATTGATCTCGATGTGCCGACGCAGAAAACCGACGTTCCGCGGCACCGGCTCGAAGGCGTACACGTGCCCCGACGGGCCGACACATCGCCCACCCATGATCGCGTAGTACCCGACATTCGCCCCGATGTCGTAGAGCACACCGCCCTGCGTTACCAGTCCCGCAAAGAGCTCCGCCTTGTCACGCTCGTACGTCCCGAGCCAGCAGCCATGAATGTGCGCACCCGCGATCCATCGAGCACCGACCAACGGGCCGCGCACCACCCTCACAACCATCGCCGGCGGAATCAGCCGCAGCGGCAATCGAATCACCCGCCCGAGCAACCGTTGGCACCGATTCCAAACACCGATATGTGAAGGTGCGCTCTCCATGGGCGGGAGAATACCACACTACCTAGGTACTGTGATGGCGTTCATTTGAAGGACTGAGATGTCCCGGTTTCCTTCTTGTGGTATGGTGTCAGGAGAGACCCATGCGGCTTTGTCCCGCCGCGGCAAACCTGCACCGCACTTTTCCCGATGTCGGAGACTGGCCTCATGCTTAAGTCCCACTGGACCCCTCGGTATGTCGTCAACCGCCTGATGCTCTCGCGCTACCAGCGCGCCCACCCCGAAGCGCCGTGGCTGACCCGGACCATGATCGACTTTCTCTCCGGGTATCTGCGCTCAACCGATGTCCTTGTGGAGTTTGGCTCCGGGCGATCGACCATGTGGTTTGCGCGACGCACCGCGCACGTGATCTCGGCGGAGCACAACGAACAGTGGCATGCCCACGTGACCAAAGAACTGGCCGCCAAAGGCCTGAAAAACGTCACGTACCTCCGCGTGGAACGCACACCCGAAAGCTACATCGCGCCCGTGGACGCGGCACTTGCCGCCCACTCGCCCGATGGAAAGGCCGACGTGATCCTGGTTGACGGCATCAACCGAGATCACGCGGCGATGTGGGCCCTGGCCCATATCCGGCCCGGCGGGTTGATTCTGGTCGACAACGTCAACCGTCACCTGCCTCACCCCACCCACGCCCCCGCAAGCCTGCGCGCCGACGGTCCGCCCGATGGCCCGCTCTGGCAGAAGTTCTCGGACGCCACCGCCTCATGGCGCCGGACTTGGACCAGTGACGGCGTGACCGATACCGCCGGGTTCTTCGCTCCGCACTGATCTCGAATCACGCAGCGACGCCCACGACGCATACCCTCCGCCCAATATGGACCTCAAGGGCAAGCGCATCATCGTCACCGGCGGCGCCGGGTTTCTGGGCAAGTGTGTCGTCAAGGGCCTTCACGCCCGCGGCGTATCGCCTCAGCACATCTTCGTGCCACGCCGCAAGGACTTCGATCTGACCCGCGAGGGCGATGTAGCGCGCCTGTACAAGGACGCCTTCCCCGGCCAGAAGGCCGACGTGGTCATCCACTTGGCGGCGGAAGTCGGCGGGATCGGTGCCAATCGCAAGAGTCCGGGTCGCTACTTCTTCGCCAACATGGCCATGGCGCTGCACCTTATCGAGTTGGCCCGTGCCGACGGCATGGTCGATCGTGGCGGCAAGTTCGTCCAAGTTGGCACGATCTGCGCCTATCCCAAGTTCACGCCCGTCCCGTTTGTCGAGGATGAGCTCTGGAACGGCTATCCGGAAGAGACCAACGCGCCCTACGGCGTGGCCAAGAAGGCCGCGTGGCAGATGCTCGATGCGTACAAGCTCCAGTACAGCATGAAGTCGGCGTATGTCCTGCCCGTGAACCTCTACGGCCCGGAGGACAACTTCGACCTCGAGTCCAGCCACGTCATCCCCGCGCTGATCCGCAAGTGCATCGAGGCCCAGAATCGCGGCGACAAGCAGATCGTCTGCTGGGGAACGGGCAAGGCCAGCCGAGAGTTCCTGTTCTCCGAAGACGCCGCGGAAGGCATCCTGCGCTCGGCGGAGGTGATGGACGATCCCACGCCGATCAACCTCGGCGCGAGTTTCGAGATCACGATCAAGGACCTGGTCGAGCTGATTGTCCGCCTGACAGGCTTCAAAGGCGACATCGTGTGGGATGCGACCAAGCCCGACGGCCAGCCGCGGCGGTGCCTGGACACCCAGCGGGCCAAGAAGTTGCTGGGATGGCAGGCCAAAGTCGGCTTTGAGGAAGGCCTCCGACGGACGATCGACTGGTATCGAGCAAACGCCCGATAACATCGCCAAAGTTGCCCAAATTCTCCTCATCAAACTACGATATTTCGTAGTTTGATGACGGTGATCAGCGATTCACCCGGGGCCCCCTCGAACGGATGCGCGAGATTTGCGTCGGCTTTCTCTTGGCCTATAGTGGGGGGAGGTCCGGGAGATCCGGGCCAGATTGCGTCTCACCTAGAGGAGAGAGAGAAATGTTGTTCAAGTCGATAATTGTTTCTGCCGCGTTCATCGCGGCGTGCGCGGGGTCTGCGGTTGCGGCCCCGAGCAACACCACGCTGCCGAGCGGTTGGACCTGGCAGTCAGTCGGCACCGGCTCGTATGACACGGGCCTTCAGGGCACGCCGCGCGGCGGCGGAAACGGTCAGACGACCGGCCCGTTCACCGACACGTCGTTCGGCGTGATGGATGAGCCGGGCACGCCGTGGTTCACCGGCGGCGACGTTTCGGCGCAGCAGTACGTGCAGCGTCAGATCTTCGGCAACTTCGGCACGGGTTCGCCCCCCGGCCCGTCGGGGTTCCGTCACTACAACTTCGGCTACGGCGGCACCAGCGCCGGCTCGAACTTCCCTCGCTCCGCGACGGAGCAGCGTCAGATCTCGCTGAACCACTGGAACAACACCGCGCCCGATGCGGGCGGCATCGCGACGTTCGGCCAGATCGTTCGCGTGCCGGTCGCGGCCCGACTCGAAGTCGGCCTTGGCTGGGGCGCTGACGAGATGCTGCTGAAGGTCATCGGCGGCGGCAACTCCGGCCGCAGCAAGTTCTTCGTCGACGCGACGATCGGCGCGGGCTTCTTCACGTCGGCGTTCGGCGGGATCGCCAGCACGGGCAACTCGATCCGCGTCAACGGCATCGTCGAGGGCAACAACGCCGGCAGCGGCAGCTACGACATCGCCTGGGGCTTCAACGCCTCGAACTCCTCGGGCAACCCGACGATCGGCCGCTCGGGCGGCATCGACGCGGTGTTCGTTGAGGGCCAGTTCGTTGCCGAGCCGGGCGCGGGCCTGACGGCCAACAGCGTCGGCTACTCGTTCACCAAGTCGTACGACGTGCTGTCGAGCCTGGTGCAGAGCGGCGGCACGTTCAACCTGACGTACTCGGCGCTGGCCGACATCATCACGCTCAATCGCGACTTCGGCGACGCCGATGCTCGCGCGAGCATGGGCCCCGGCTACGAGGGCACGGCTCGTCTCGTCGTCGAGTGGGCGGAGTTCCGTGCGGTTCCCACGCCGGGCGCCGCGGCCCTGCTGGGTCTGGGCGGCGTGATGGCCTTCCGCCGTCGCCGCTGAACCCTGCATCAACGTTGACCAACACCAGCCACCCCGACGCGAGTCGGGGTGGTTGTCTTTTTGGCTCCGTGGGCGGAAAAGGGTGGCACCGAGGCGCACACCACCGACGTGTCAGTCTTCGCCGTCGCTGGTCATGTCACCGAGGTGGCTGAACGCGGCCTGGAATGCGAGCAGGTGCTTGAGGGTGGCGTCGATGGTGTGATCGCTCGGCGGCACGCCGAGGTCGATGTTCAGGCGCGTGCGGAAGGTAAAGAGCTTGGCGGTGTCGCGGAAGTGCTCGACGGGGTACGGACGCGGGTCCGGATGGCCCACATCGATGAGTTCATCGCAGATCAGATCGTGGATCTTGTCACCGGTGTGGACCAGATCCTGCTCGATGGACTGGCTGAGGTACCGGTCGGGCGTCTTGAGCGAGAGCCAGAGCCCATCGGACTCAAGCTCGATCCGATACTCGGCGGGGGCCGCGCTGGCGGGGGCGGCGCAGGAGAGCATGCGGGGCGAAAGCGTGATGTCGCCGACGACCTTGGCCTTTTCGGCAGCGGAGCGAAGGGCGGAGAGGAACGCGGGCAGGTGCGTGGACACGGATGGGCTCCCGAGATGATGGGGGTGAGGATATGCGCGTCCGGCACTGACCCGTATGGGGTTGCCGAGCGTGAAGATTTCGCGGCAAAGCCCGCAAAGGCGAGCGTTGGCGGGGCTCGGAGCCGGGCGAGCGGGGGCGTGGTCACTAGCATCGCGCCGATGGACCGGACCGAGGACAGTCTGGCGGTCGCGGGTGTTCGCCGGGAATTGCTGCGGCTCCGCGGGCGCATGACCCGTGCGGCGGCCGCGACGGTGGTGTCGCGGGTGCCCAGGAGCAGGCGAGCGAGCCTGGAGAATCTGCTGCACTATCTGACACTGCGTGCTCAGGACCTGCGGCATCTGCATGATCCGCTGGCCCGGCTGGGGCTTTCGAGTTTGGGCAGAAGCGAGTCGCACGTGCTGGCCAACGTTGATGCCGTACTTGCGAACCTGGCGCGGATGCTGGGCGAACCGGTGCGTGTCGGCGCATCGGGCGTCACGCTGGATGAAGGGCGGCGCATTCTGGATGACGCGGCGCAGCGGCTGCTCGGGCCGACACGATCGGGACGGCGGACGAGGATCATGGTGACCTTGCCGCAGGAGGCGGCGCGGGATCAGGGGCTGCTGGTGCGGCTGCTCCGCGGGGGCATGGATGCCGCGCGGATCAACTGTGCGCACGATCGCCCGGCGGACTGGCGGGCGATGATCGGGCATCTTCGTGCGGCCGAACGGCGACTCGGGCGGCGTCCGGGATCGTGCAGGGTGATCATGGATCTGGCGGGACCGAAGGTGCGGACCGGAGCGATGAGCGATGCGCTGGTGGTGCGTCCCGGCGATGAGGTGGTACTGACCACCGGGCGCGGCGCGGACGGCAGGGCCGGAACGGGACCTCGCGTCATCTGCACCTTGTCGGCGGCACTTGCGGCGTTGCGGGTTGGTGCGCCCGTCTGGTTTGACGATGGAAAGGTCGGGGCCGCGGTGGTGCGCGTCGGACGGGGTTGGGCCCGAGTCCGGATCGAACGGGCCGATCCGGAGGGCTCGAAGATCCGAGCGGATAAGGGGATCAACATGCCCGAGACGAAGATCCTGACGGCATCCCTGTCGCGGACGGATCTCGAGCATCTTCGCTTCGTGACGCGGCATGCCGATGGTGTGGCGATGTCGTTCGTGCGCACGCCGCGGGACGTGGCGACACTGCGCCGTGCTCTGAAGCGGCTTGGGCGTGCGGACCTCCCGGTGGTGCTGAAGATCGAGACGCGTGAGGGATTCGCCAACCTGCCGGGGCTGCTGACAGAGGCGATGCGGTGCGCATCGGCCGGAGTGATGATCGCGCGCGGGGACCTGGCGGTGGAGGTCGGGTATGAGCGGCTGGCGGAGGTGCAGGAGCAGGTCCTGTGGCTCTGCGAAGCGGCGCACATGCCGGTGATCTGGGCGACGCAGGTGCTCGAGCAACTGGCCAAGAAGGGACGAGCCAGCAGGGCGGAGGTTACGGACGCGGCGATGAGCCAGCGTGCCGAGTGCGTGATGCTGAACAAGGGTCCGTACATCGATCGCGCGGTGGCGACACTGGACGACATCATCCGTCGTATGCAGGGCCACGCGAACAAGAAGACGCCGGTGATGCGCAAACTCCGGCTTGCCAGCGGCTACGCCGCGGTCGCGGGGCGTGATCACGGCTGAGTCGGCTGGCCCGAGGGCGCGGGGAAGGGCTCCGGATCGAGCGCGATGTTCCAGATCGCGCCGGCCAGAGCGCGGACGGTGCGTTCGTACAGCGGCGCGTTGAGCGTTTCGGGGGTGTCGCCCGGGGTGTGATAGTGCGGGTTGCGGAAGTTGGCGGTGTCGGTGACCATGATGCCCGGTACGCCGGCGGCCAGGAACGGACCGTGATCGGAGCGGAGCAGGTCGGGCGGGAAGATCGGCACCTTTGGGCTCGGGAACTGGTCGATGCGCGCCGTCCGCACGAGCGGGTCGGCCGCGAGCATGGCCCGCTCCAGACGCGCGTTGATCGGCGCGTGGGTGCTGTGCGTGCACAGGGCGATGAAGTCGCCGACGGTCAGGTTCGGTGCACCGGGGAGCATCGCCAGAGGGTTCCGCTGACTGCCGGGCTCTGTGGAGTAGAACCCGAGCATTTCCAGCGAGAGCATCATGACCACGCGCGGTCCGGCGGCGATGCGTTCCTTTGCCTCCGGCGGCGCATCCATCGTCGGGATCAGGCGGCGCAGGGTCAGGTAGTCGACATGCCGGCTGGCACCGATGAGCCCGGCCTCCTCGAGCGTGAAGAGCGAGAAGAACACGGTTCGGCGGGGCGAGGTGCGCGAGAAGGCCGGATCCTTCAGCACGCGAGCGATCTCCAGGGCCGCGGCGACACCCGTGGCGTTGTCATCGGCGCCGAAGGTCCCAGGAACCGCATCAAAGTGCGCACCGACGATGATGATCTCATCGGCGAGTTCGCCCCAGCCGGGAAGCTCGAGGACCACGTTCGCGTAGGGCCACGTTCGCTGCTCGCCGCGGCGGGAGTGCGGAACGGGCTCCAGACGGACCTCGTAGCCAAGATCGATGGCCTTGCGGGCGAGCAGCCACTGCGTATCGACGAGCCCCTGGCGGTGGGCGTCATCGAGCGCCGGCGGCTTCGTGCCTTCGGGAACGATGGGCCGTCCGCCGCCGGATCGCTGAGCGGGCAGCTTTCGGATGATCGCCATGAGCGAATCGGCGGTGATCGTGTGCCACGCCGGCGGCGCGGGTTCCGCGGCTTTCTCCGCGGGCGCATTGGCGGGTGCCGAAGCGGGGACCGGCGCCGCTGGCGGCTGCGCGGCGAAGGTCGCGGCGGCCAGCGCGATCGGGGCGAAAAGGAGCGCGGTGTTCATCGCCGCAGCATACCGATGTCGCTCGCACCGCACGGAACTCTGCCGCGGCTCTCAGCCGCCCTTGCGTGCCCAGGGCTTGGAATCGGGCTTTGGCGCCTCGACCGGACCGCCTCTGAGCTCGACATTCTGCTCGCCGAGCAGTCGCGAGAGCGCATCGATGAGTTCCTGCGAGTACCTGACGCGGGAAAGGCCGTTCCCGGCCTCGACCAGAACGCTGGCCTTTGGCGAGAGCGTGCGGATGTTCAGTTCGACACTGAGCGTGACGGGGGGCGCGACGCCCGTGGCGGGTGCGGGCGTTGCGGCGGCGGGGGCGTTGTGCTTGAGCAACCCGGCGACCCGATCGATCGCCTCCGGCGCGCCGCCGTTAAGGCGGTTCTCGTCGACGATGAGCCGGATTCGCTTGGCGATCTTTGCGCCGGCGTCTTTGAGCGGGAGGACCTCATCGCAGACGATCTGCGGCTCGCCGCGGTTGTAGTCGACCTTGCCTCGAACGAACACGAGCTGGTCGGCGCGGACGGAGTCGGCGGATCGCGCGTAGACCTCGCTGAAGGCGACGCACTCGATGGTGCCTTCCTTGTCTTCCAGCGCGAAGATGGCCATCTTCGAACCGGCGTTGCGGCCGGTTTTGCTGACGATGGTGCGGACCGAGGCGATGAGTCCCGCGATGGTGATGCGTGCATCCTGCAGGTGCTCGCGCTCGCGGACGCGCTTGCTGGAGGAGTTGCCGAGTCGCTCGATCATCGCGCGGTGCTCATTGAGCGGATGGCTGGAGACGTAGAAGCCCAGCGCGTCCTTCTCGCCGGCGAGGGTCTCGGCCTCGCTCCACGGCGCGGCCTTCGCGAGCGTTGCTGGCGCGGCCTGTGCGGCATCGGGCCCGCCCATGCCGAAGAGCGCGCCCTGGCCGGAGGCCTTGTCGGCCTGAGCGGCGGCCGCGGCCTGCACCGCGGCGTCGATGGTGGCGACCATCGCGCTGCGCGACGGGCGGCCGTGCAGGCAGTCCATCGCGCTGCTCTTGATCAGGGCCTCGATCGTGGCCTTGTTCACGCTGCCGGCGGAGCCGACACCGACGCGCTCGCAGAAGTCAAAGAGCGATGCGTACGGCGTGAACGCTCCCTTGACCGACCGCTCGCGCACGATGCTCTCGATGGCCTTGTCGCCGACGCCCTTGATCGCGCCCAGGCCGAAACGCATGTGGCCGTGCCGCGAGGTGCGGGGCTCATCGGGGGCGAAGACGACGGTGAAGTCGTGATCGGAGAGGTTGATGTCGGGCGGGCGGACCTCGACACCGACCTTGATCGGCGTGCCGCTGGCCGGATCGATGAACCGGGTGTTCTTGCAATCCTCAAGGTACGGCACCCACTCGGAGACCTGCGATGCGCCGGACTCGTAGGTCAGGAACGCGGCCATGTACTGATTGGGGAAGAACGTCTTGAGGTAGGCCGTCTGGTACGCGACGATGGCGTAGCCGGTCGAGTGGGACTTGTTGAAGCCGTAGCCGGCGAACTTCAGGATGAGTTCGAAGAGCTCCTCGGCCTGGTTCTTTGTCAGGCCCTGCTTCTGCGCTCCGTCGACGAACTTGGGGCGCTCCTTCTCGATCTTGTCGTGCTTCTTCTTGGAGATGTTCTTGATGAGCGTGTAGGCGTCGCGGAGCTTGATGCCGCCCAGGCCGTGCACGATCTGCATGACCTGTTCCTGATAGACCATGACGCCGTAGGTCTCGGACGTGTAGCGATCGACGATCTCGTGAACCTGCGGGACCTTGTCCTGGCCGTGCTTGCGGCGGTTGTAATCGGGGATAAGGTCCATCGGGCCCGGACGGAAGAGGGCGTTGGCGGCGATGAGATCCTCGAGACGGTCGGGCTTCATCTCCGTGAGCAGGCGACGCATGCCGCCGGATTCAAACTGGAACACGCCGGTGGTGTCGCCGCGACGGAACATCTCAAAGACCCGCTGATCGGCGAAGTCGAGACGGTCGAGATCGAGCGGATGAGCGGGAGGGAGCACGGGAGTGTTCTTGTCCCTCTGCAGCGGCGCCACTGTGCCACTGTGCCACTTTTCATACTCCGCGCGCCGGCCCACGGCGGCCCAGATCTCCGCCTCGGGCAGGCCGTCGCGGATGAGCTTCTTGCAGCGCTCGATGACACTGAGCGTGCGCAGGCCCAGGAAGTCCATTTTCAGCAGGCCCATCTTCTCGCAGGTCGGGCCGTCCCACTGCGTGACGGTGTCCTCGGTGCCAGCAGGGCGATAGAGCGGCACGATCTCGTGCAGCGGCCGCGTGGCGACGATGACACCCGCGGCGTGCACGCTCGCGTGGCGGGCCTGGCCCTCGAGGCTGCGCGCGTTGTCCAGCAGGCGGCGGACGGTCGCGTCGCGGTCGTAGAGCGCGCGGAGATCGGGCTCGGCCTCCAGGGCCTTCTCGATCGTGATGCCGAGCTGTTCCGGGACGAGCTTGGCGACCTTGTCGACCTCGGGGATCGGCATCTCCAGCACGCGGCCGACATCGCGGATCGCCGCGCGGGCCTTGAGCGTACCGAATGTAATGATTTGTGCAACGTGACCGTACTTCTCGCGGACGTAATTGATGACGTTGGCCCGGCCGTCCTGGCAGAGATCGATATCGATATCGGGATACTCGCTCCGGTCGGGGTCGGTGAAGCGTTCAAAGAGCAGGCCGTACTGGACGGGGCAGGCGTTGGAGAGGCCCAGGGTGTAGCCGACCATGGTGCCGACGCCGGAGCCACGGGCGTTGGCCGGGATGCCGCGCTGGCGGCCCCAGTTGACAAAGTCCCAGACGATGAGGAAGTACGCACTGATGTTCTTGTCGGCCAGGATCTTCAGTTCACGGTCGAGACGCGCGACCTTCTCATCGCCGGGGGTGCCGTCGGGCTTGCGAACGGGAAACGCGCCGTAGCGCCAAGCGAAGCCGGCCTCGGCGAGCATCCGAAGAGCGGCGTCGCAGCGTTGCTTGCTGGCGGCCAGTTGCTCGGCCGTCGCGCCGCCGCGGAAGGGCTTTAGCAGGAACTTGGCGCAATAGTCGGCGTACCAGGCGGTCAGGTCGCCCTTGAACTTCGGGTCGGTCAGCGCCGGGAGCGATGATGCGTCGGGCAGATCGATCTCGACGGCGGGCGCGTTGTTCGCGCCGAGCGGCAGCGTCACGTTGCAGCGCTGGGCGATGCTCGCGGCATTGGCCAGAGCCTCTTCGCCGGCCTGGCCGTAGGGCGCGAAGAGCGTGGCCATCTCCTCGGGGCTCTTGACGTACAGCTCCTTGGGGTACCGCATCCGGTCGGGCATGAGTTTGCCCTTGCCGGTGCTGATGCACACGAGCGTGTCGTGCGAATCGTGGTCCTCGGCGCGGAGGAAGTGGGCATCGTTGTCGCACACCAGCGGCAGGCCCTCCTGGCGGGCCAGCTTGATCAGCAGCGGGTTGATCGCGTTCTGCTCGGGGATGTGGTGCTGGAGCTCGATGAAGAAGCGGGCCTGATCATCGGTGCGAGCGCCGCCGAAGACCTGCGCGTGCCAGCGTGCGCTGTCGACCGCCGCGTCCCAGTACTTGGTGTCCTTGGAGTTGTGGAAGGCCAGAAGAAGATCGCCGATGTCCGAGCCGAGATGGCCGTTGATGGCGATGAGGCCTTCGCTGTGGCGGCTGAGCAGATCGCGGTCGACGCGGGGCTTGTAGTAGAAGCCGGTGAGATACGCCTCGGAGCAGAGCAGGAGCAGGTTCTGCCACCCGGCATTGTTCATCGCAAGCAGGACAAGGTGCGCGCCGCCGTCGCCGTTGCCCGTGTGGGTGCGGTCCTTGCGGGAGCCGGGGGCGACGTACGCCTCGACGCCGAGAATGGGCTTGAGACCGCGCTCCTTGGCGGCGGCGTAGAAGCCAACTGCGCCGAAGAGATTGCCGTGGTCGGTGCAGGCGACGGCGTTCATGCCGAGCTGCTTGACGCGGTCCATGAGTTTGTCGAGGCGGTTTCCGCCGTCGAGCAGCGAGTACTCGGTGTGCAGATGCAGGTGGGCGAAGACGGGGGTTGCTGCGGCGGCCGCGGCGGGCTCCGCCGCCGGGGTCGTGGACGTCTGCTGTGCCATGCTGCCTCCTGCGGCCCCCCCCCGCAACGGACAACGGGCATGGTACCGCGGCGGAGCGAGCGAGGTTCCCGGCCCTTTGCCGAGTCCGGAATTCACGGCGAGAGCGACAGAGTTTCCACACGCAGGTCCGAGATGATCCGCGCGGCTTTGCCCGTCTTTCCCAGACGGGCGCGGGTGGCGGAAAACTGCGCGGACACCTCGCCCGGTGGATGAACCAATGGCACCTTCACGGCTCATTCCCCGCAGGACATGCCCGAAAGGGCCCGAGTCCGGCGGGGCCACACAAGTCCGCAAGCAGGAGAGAGCCCATGACCAGCCGCGCGATGACCGCCCTGACGATTCTGACGCTGTCGACCCTCGCCGCCGCACCGGCGATGGCGCAGTCGGTCACGATGAAGTACAGCGGAACGGGCAAGGGGTCGAATGTCCGTGTGACATTCGGGACGACGACCGATGACGTGTTCGCGGGGCAACTGCGGCACTCGATCACCAGCCCGGCGAACACCGACCCGAGGCTGAACGGTAACTTCGTGACCTTCTGCATCGAACTCTCGCAGGTCGTCAGCGGCCAGAACCGCTCGTTCGATGTTGTTCAGCTCAACACCGCCCCGTCGATTCAGGGCGACAAGGCCATGCGGGCGACGGCACTGGAGAGCCTCTTTGCCAACGTCGGCAACGCGCCGCTGATGTGGAACGCCTCGAACGACTACGCGACGGCGTTCCAGCTTGCGATCTGGGAGATCATCCACGACTTCGACTCCAGCAAGACCAACGCGGGTCTTGATGTCACGGCCGGTGAATTCACCGCTCGGCGGACAAACAACTCGGCCCTGAGCACCGGCGTGATGAACAACCTCAACACGTTCCTGGGCTTCGCGCGGGCGGGCACGAGCATGCCGATGAGCCACTCGCTGCTGGGCATCGCAAACGGGACGAATCAGGATCAGGTCACGGTGATCCCGACTCCGGCCGCGGCGGCGCTGGCCGGGCTGGGCATGGGCCTGATCGCGGTTCGTCGCCGGCGCGCCGACGGGCCGAAGGCCGCGTGATCGGTCAACGGACGCTGATCAACGAACGCCCCGATTCGGGACGGCCTGTCCTGAACGAAAAGGTCTGCACCTCAAAAACAGCGACGAGCCCTCGTTGGGCTCGTCGCTGTGTTTTTGCTCGAAGTTGTCGGAGGGGCGATCGTGGCCGCGAAGGTTCGGCCGACGGGAGCCGCTCGGCTTACTTCATCGGAACGCGCGTCAGGCGCGAGGGACGATCCGTCAGCAGAGCGCGGCCGAGGTCATCGCGGAACGCGCTCCAGTTCGTGTCGTGCGTGAGGTTCATCTGGTTCTGAACCTCATCCTCATCGGCCGACAGCGTCGTCGTGCCGGGGTTGGGGTCCAGACGGAGGTAGTGAACGCTGGTGTTGTTGGGGTTCCGGCAGCCCGTCATGGTCACAAGCGGGCACGCAACCAGCACAAGGCCCGCCACGGTACGGATCACTTCACGACGCATGAGGGAGTCTCCAGGGCTTCAGGTCGACACGAGGAACCAGTTTGTAGCCGATCTGTGGGAATCGGTCAACTTGGTCCGCCAACTTGAGCCCGTTTAAAATCCTAACACGACGGTTCATCCCCATCGGCTCCACGATCAAGTCACGTTCGGGGTGCAGCGGGCGTGCGGTCGGGCCGATAGCAACGACATGAGCGCACCGATCGACGCCATCCTGTCTTCGGCCCTGACCAGCGCCCAGACGCGCACCGAGATCGGGACCGCCACGGCGGTCAAGGCGATGAACATCGCCGATCAGCAGGGACAGGCGGCGGTGGCGCTGCTGGAGCAGGCCGCGGCGATCGGGCGAAACGTCGCGACGGGCCAGCCCGGTCCCGGGGGCGTTGGCGGACGGGTTGACACGCTGGCGTAAGCCGCCGCGAAATTCGCACACTGAGCAATTCAGCGCTTACGCGAAGGTGCGGGCGCACTCGGATCCGCGGGCGCGGTGCTCCGCATGCCGGCACGCCGCAGAAGCACCTGGCGCTGCTCGGGCGTGGCCTGCGAGTAGACCTTCAAATAGACGCGTGCGTACTCGGCCGAAGGCACCTTGCCCGCGTAGCGACTGTTCAGATCCATGACCGCCGAGCGGACCTCTGCTTCTTTCTCGGGCGCGAGCGCGAGTTCCTGGAGCAGCGCATCGAAGTCCGCCGCGGCCTGGCCGACCACACGCTCGTAGCTTCGGCGCACCTCGTTGCCGACCGTTCGCAGCGTCTCCTCCGTCAGGAACCTGCGGCCGTCGAAACTCGCACCCTCGGCGCTGGCGGCGGCCTGCTCATCGGCGATTCGCGCCTGCATGTACTCGCCGATCATCGTCCGGAGTTGCTCGCCCTGTTCCTTGGGCAGCGCGGCCTGGAGTTCGGTGAGCAGCCGGCCGCGGCGGCGGAGCGGCTCGGAGGCCTCGGTCAGCGTTCGAAGCCCCTCGCGGACGCGGTCCTGATCGCCGGCCTGACGAGCACCATCGAGTTCGACCAGCAGCAGCAGGTTGTCGCGCACGAGCACATCCAGCAGTTTGGCTCGCTCCGCGAGAATGCGGTCGACCTTCTCCCGAGTGGCATCGTCGAGCTTGAGCCGCGCGAGGGCGGCCTCGGGCGGGGAGATCTCGAGCACCTTGACCTTGCCGGTCGCATCGCGCTCGACGATCGTCGGTCGAGCGGCACCGGGCGCGACCTTCGGCCCACCCAGCGAGGGCTCGCCCTCGCCCGGCGCGGGGGCCGTAGCGGGGGCGGGGGCGGGGGCCGTAGCGGGGGCTGGAGCCGGCGCGGACTTGGGCGCATCATCCATCGCCAGCACGGCCGGGGCCGTCGTCGCCGCCAGAAGCAAGGCCGCAATGCTCGGCACAACCAGACACACTCGCGAGGGGGCAACTCGGGGCATGGGCAGATCCTTGACAGAATTCATCGGGGCAAAGAACACAGTCACCAGAGATGTATCGGCGTTCGCCGAACTCGGGCGGACGCCCAAGCGGCCGACCCAAGGGAGTATTGCCGCGGGATGCCGGTCGATTGCAGCATCGAACTGGAACACGCGTGATTTGGGGACTGTTTGGGTTCCCGGAGGTCGATAGACTGAACACCATGCCAATCCACGCACGGACGTTTGGGGCGCGACGGACCACCGGGCCGCGGGAGATCCGACCCGGTCTCGTGGCGGCCGTGGCGACCGGCCTGGCCGCGAGTCTGGCGTGGGGCCAGCCGGGGGCGACCAAGGGGAGCCCGGGTAACCAACCCGGCAAAGTTCCCGGGGCAGCGCCGGCCGCGGCACCCGGGGTGACGCCGGACTTTGCGTCATTGCCGGCGGAGGTCCGCCTTGGGGTTCGGGCCGAGCACGTCCGGCGGACGCTGCCGACGACGTCGCTGCTGGTCATCGTGCCGGATGAGCGGTCGTTCGTATCGGCGATTTCGACCTGGAGCACCGACGAGGGCGGCGCGAGGTTCCCGATCTTGATCGATGATGGAACGCTGGTCGCCCGCGAGAACATCGCGCGATTCGTCCGCGCGTTCAAGCCCGCGCGCGTGGTGGGTTATGCGGACGCCACGCAGGCGAAGGACTGGCGTGCCGACGAGTTGTCGCTGTTGCGCGCGCAGGCGCGCGCGTGGGGCGCGGCCGGTGATGCGGCGGACGCCGCAGGGGTGCGATCGGCGATTCGCGCGAAGTGGAAGATGATGGACTTCCAGCCGCCGGGCATCGTGGCGATGCACCCGACGGACCCGGCATGGGTTGGCGGGCTTGCGCTGGCGATCGGTCGGGGGCAGGAAGTGGTGATCGTCAGCTATGCGCTGGCCAAGGT
>ERZ1066130.108-NODE-108-length-47792-cov-10.986635_pt1 | contig 47792 bp, 28 predicted proteins | sample MGYA00382777_ERZ1066130 | MGnify/ENA primary metagenome ERZ1066130 (study PRJEB33369, sample SAMEA5778360) | biofilm metagenome | biome: Industrial cooling water; feature: Water cooling tower basin; material: Biofilm | place: United Arab Emirates | collected...
CCTTGCTGGGTACCCACCCCCAGGGTAAATAGTTTGATCCCCTGGTCATCAATTTCCTGGATGATGTCAGAAGCATCTTCTCCAAAATCTTCTCCATCGCTGATGAGGATAATTACTTTTGATTTTTGCTGTGTACTGGGCCCTTCCTGATCTTTTAATTTTGCCAACGCCATCTTTAGCGGAGGCCCGAAGTCTGTCCCTGTGGTTGGCACCAGCCCGGAACTCATGGTTTCCACAAATAGTTGAAGCGCATTTTGATCATACGTGAGCGGACATTGCATAAAGGCCTCCGAAGAGAATATGATCAAACCAATCCGATCACTTGAAAATGCTTCGGCCAAACGCTTCATTTCGTATTTTACCTTTTCCAGACGGGAAGGTTGAACATCGGAGGCATCCATGGAACGTGACAGATCGATGCAGATCATGATATCCTTGCCCACGGATCGGATTTCTTTTTTGGATTGACCGATTGATGGTCCCAACCAGGCAATCATAAACAATCCAAAAATGATGGACCGTAACGCCAGCTTGATAAAAACAGTGTCATAGGAGGTGCGCAAGAGCCGCGCAATGTGTATGATGCGGAATAGATAGATGGCATAAGCCACCACAAACAGCCCTGCCAGCACCAACTCCATCCATCCAAGACTTCTGAACCAGGTCATCCTACAAAAATACAGCTACTATGTCAATTGGCAATGCTTGAAAGGGTAGCCACCTTACCCGAAAGCGTCAGTCGGCCACTTTTTTACCCAGTTATAAAACCAAGAGCTCGTTCCTCCGACCAATAAAGGCCGCTCCATCGCGCAAAGCCCACGTGCCCCCCACGGACAGGTTTTTCAAACGTGACTGCCTGACTCCATTGATTCCTAGCCGGATAGCAGGCTGTGCTTAAAAAGGGGTCATTTGCCGCATTAACGATGAGCGATGGTACGGCAATCTGTCCTAGAAAATAGAGGGATGAACTCTTCTCGTAATAGTCGTGAGCATTGGCAAATCCGTGCAGGGGAGCGGTGTACTGATCATCAAATTCCAACAAGGTTTTGATGGCAGGCAGCGGGTCCAGGGATAAATCAGCCCGCACCCCTGCCTTTTCCTTTATTTTCTTTTTCAGGCTTCGCAAAAAACGATGGGCATAGAGGAAGTTGGATGGCTCGCTGATTTTTTCGCAACTGGATTGAAGATGCAGCGGGACAGAAAAAACAACTGCCTTGTTGACGGGCGTATCCTTTCCCTTTTCACCGAGATATTTGAGGGTTAAGTTGCCGCCCAGGCTAAATCCGATCAGATAGATGTTCGGATATCCGTGGCTGACAGCATGGGTGATTACGGTGTGTAAATCATCGGTGGCTCCGCTGTGATAAAAACGAATCTGTCTGTTCGGCATGCCGCTGCATCCACGGTAGTTCCAGGCCAGCACATCAAATCCTTGTTGAGCAAAGGCATGAGCCATGCCTTGCACGTAGGGCCGGTGACTGTTGCCTTCCAGACCGTGGCTGATGATGACCAGTTGTTCACGACCAGTTTTCACCCAATCGAGATCTAAAAAATCATCATCCGGAGTGAGGATGCGTTCACGCTGGTAGGGCAGGGCAGGTACCTGACGCAGCAGGGCAGGGTAGATGGTTTCGAGGTGACCGTTAAAAAGAAAGGGAGGAGGTGCGTACCCGGCAATGCTCATTTCCAGTTCATCCGCTTCTTCAGGGAAGTGATGTGGGCGAGGTGATGATCGCCATGCCAGGCATACATGCCCGCCACCTGATAGAGACGGAACGTTTTTTGGGTTTGCGGATGGGTAAACAAACTGGCCCATTGGTTGGCGGTCATACCTCGTGCCAGCGTCACCCACTTATCATGAAGCGCCTTTAGTAAGGCAACCGATAATTGTACCAATGCCTTAGTTTCAGGGGTATCGGCCCATTTTTTTTCATCATAGGCTTTGATCACGGGATTTTCTTCGGTGAGGGCCCATTTAAAACGGATGTAGGCATTCATATGGCTGTCGGCCAGGTGATGTACTACCTGACGGACCGTCCAGCCACCTTCGCGATAAGGGGTATCCAGTTGTTCTTCCGTCAGCGAAGCTACCTCTTTTTCAAGCTGCGCAGGAAAATGTTTAATCCGATCCACAAAAGCATCCATTTCCGCCTGGGCATAGTGCTCCGGTGGGGAAAATTTTCCGATGGGATAACGCAAATCTGTCAGCTCTAAACTCAAAATCTTAAGATTTAACCCAAACTCCCAATACCTAATCCCTAATTACCTAATCCCTAATCCCTAATTACCTAATCCCTAAAATTACCCCATGCCTATTTTTCAAGTTCCTCCACGGCCTGTTTGAGCTCCTGATCATCGTATGGTTTGTTTAGTTTGACCGGAGTTTTTTTGCGTTTCTTTCGCACGCGGATGTTGGTAAATTCAATCAGAAGGGAGAACGCTACCGCGAAGTAGATGTACCCTTTCGGGATTTCCTGATGCATACCCTCCAGGACAAGGGTAAATCCAATCAAAATGAGAAAGCCCAATGCCAGCACTTCCATGCTGGGGTGTTTTTTGATAAAATTGCTGATGGCTCCTGAAAAAAACATCATCACGATGATGGAAACGATCACCGCGATGATCATGATGATCACCTGTTCAGGGGGTACAATGCCCACCGCTGTCAGAATGGAATCAAATGAAAAAATGATGTCCAGTAAGATGATTTGAAAGATGGTGCTGGCAAAGGTGGGGATGATGCCTTTTTTGCTTTCCTCCTCTTCTTCGTCTCCCTCCATTTCGTGGTTGATTTCCATGGTGCTTTTGGCGATGAGGAAGAGACCGCCAAAAAGGAGAATCAGATCCTTCCCACTGATGGCCATGTCATGGTTGATGATGAAGTTGGCCGGCACCGTAAAGAGGGGTTCTACAAAACCGATGATCCAGGTGATGCACAACAGCAGGGCGATGCGGACGAACATGGCCAGCCCCAGCCCCAGGTTACGGGCTTTTTTACGCTGCTCGTCTGGCAGCTTGTTGGAGACGATGGAAATAAAAATGACATTATCAATACCCAGGACAATTTCAAGAAAACAGAGGGTGAGGAGGGCAAGCCAGGTATCTGCTTGTAGAAATATTTCCATACGGTTGGATTACAATTGGGCAACAAATTAGCCAAAGCCCGGCAGATACAAAAACACGAGAGGCTATTAAAAACAAGTCTTTTGGAGTGATTTCGCATCACTAAAAAAGAGACGGATGCCACGCGGAGCCTCGAAGCGCTGGTAGGGACAGTCATGGTTCGGGCGCTTCACCCTGACAGACTTCGGAGCGGAGCCTTACGAAGCTGGATGGCGAGGCGTCCGACACCTATCAGGTGTCATGACGCCTTGTCGTCTTGAAACCTTGTCACGCTGATCTCGATCAAATCGAGATCGAAGCGCTATGCGGGAAGTCATGGTTCGAGCGCCTCACCATGACAGTCTACGAAGGCTATCGAGTTTCATCCAATACCTCTGTCACGCTGATCTCGATCAAATCGAGATCGAAGCGCTGGTAGGATAGTCATGGTTTGAGCACTTCACCCTGACAGTCTTCGAAAGTCATCCCTGCCAGGGTTCAATGCTGTGCTCCTAATCTAGTTTTTTCCTTTGCGAGTAAGCAATTAATTTATCCCAATCCTGCAGTATAAGAGCTTGTTTTTTCTTGCGGCTCCATCCTTTGATTTGTTTTTCTCTCGCGATGGCCTGTTTGATATCGTTGAATGGTTCGTAGTACTTAAGATTTACGGGTCTGCGGGAGTAAGTGTAGCAAGCCTCGTCAGTACCCTGATTATGCTGAGCTAAACGAACCTCTATGTTATTGGTAACCCCGGTGTAATAAGAGTCATCGGAACACAATGCAATGTAAACGTAGTAGGTTTTCATTTTCTGGAGGTGATATGCATTTAAGAAATTGAATCATCTTTGTAAATTAGTCATGGTTCGAGTGCCTCGCCATGACAGTCTTCGAAGGATATCGAGTTACATCCAACACCTCTGTCACGCTGAGGCCCTCGAAGCGCTATGTGGATAGTTAATGGCTTGAGTGCCTTACTACGATAGACTTCGGAGCGGAGCCTTACGAAGCTCCTGGATTGCGAGGCGTCCGACATCTCTCAGATGTCATGACGCCTTATCTCCTTGAAAACCCTGTCACGCTGATCTCGATCAAATCGAGATCGAAGCGCTATGCGGGAAGTCATGGTTCGAGTACCTCACCATGACTTAATTCTTTACTTTTGGTGAGTGATCATGACTTTCTTACGGATGATCGCTTCTCCGGTCCCGATTTGAAGCAAATACAAACCACCAGCCGCCTGCTCGGTAGGTATTTTCAACACCTGTTCTCCCGACCGCAGGATATACTCGTTCACGGTGCGTCCCATCTGGTCAGTCATAGTAACTGTTTCGTCTTTCGTAGCAGGCTGCGGAAGTTGGAGGGTAATGAACGCATCAGCCGGGTTGGGATAAATACCAAAATCAAGGGCTTCTTTTTCCTTTTCTATCTTTTGACGGGCGCACGGGCCTACGGTGCATGGGCAATTTGGATTGTTAGGATCTGGACACTCATCGCCACCACCACCTCCGCAGTTAGGATCATAATCCACATTGATGGAGGCGGTGTAGGTACATCCGTTAAAATTGTACCTGACGGAATAAGTTCCGGGGTTATAGATATAGGTAACCGTGCCCGTACCTCCGGTTGACCACGTAATGTTGGTTCCTTGTGAAATAAACAGTTCGGTTCCGCCTCCCGGGCATAATGGATATGACTGGTAGATGGTTCCATTTAGGGTTTGTACGGTTAACGTTTGTTGAACATTTGTTGCAGGATGGTAGTTGGTATTACCCCCCTGCGAAGCCGTAATAATTGTAGAACCACTCGTTTGCTTGATAGCGGAAGCAAATTGAATATAAGCTACAGATCCATTGGAGCTTGCATATGCTACAGGTCATCTTTGTAAATTAGTCATGGTTCGAGTACCTCGCCAGGACAGTCTTCGAAGGATATCGAGTTACATCCAACACCTCTGTCACGCTGATCTCGATCAAATCGAGATCGAAGCGCTAATAAGGGCAGTCATGGTTCGAGTACCTCACCATGACAAACTTCGGAAATGACTCTGACTTTCATTCAGAGAACCCTGTCACGCTGATCTCGATCAAATCGAGATCGAAGCGGTATATGGACAGTTCATGGCTTGAGTGCATCACCATGACAGGCTTTCGGAGTTGTACCGAATTTCATACAAAATCCCTGTCACGCTGAGGCCCTCGAAGCGTTGTTAGGTGAGTCATGGTTCGAGTACCTCACCATGACAGGTCTTTTAACATCATCACCCTTACGATGCTCTTTCATGAAAAAAGCTGCCTTTGCAAGCAGCTTTTCAAAATACCTTAAAGAGATTAAACTCTTACTCTCGATGTACTACCAACACCTTTTTCCTCACCGCTTCTTTGCCATTACCGATCTGGATAAAGTACATGCCACCAGCTGCGTTTTCAGTAGAGATGGTTTTCTTTTGCTCGCCTTCATTAAGCGTACCGCTAAAAGCCACCCTTCCCAATTGATCAATCAATTGCAAACTCATGGAGGTGGGTGCGGGGGCTGGCAACTCCAGCGTCAGCTCGCGGTCGGCCGGGTTGGGGTAGATTTGAATGCGGTCATTAGCTAATGGTTCTATTCCAGTGATGATCGTGGGGTCCGGATCATCCAGATCATCGAATATTTCTGCCTGATAGATTTCTTTAGTAACGGAATTTTGAAGGAAGGCAATGATGGCTAAATCCTGCGTGCTGGGGGCGTATAACCGGGACGGTTCTGGCACCCATTCTTCGGTAAACTCATAGACTTGTTCAGCATTCAGTGCTCCCGTTCTTCGACCATCGGCATCCGGCAATAACTTTTTAAGAACATTTAAAAAGGGACCACCTTCGTTGGAGAGTACCTGACCCTGTTTGCTTCCCAGGCTTGCCAGCGGAACTTGTTTCTCAACGACAGCCAAAAAAAGAGTTGTATTTTCATCCATGGCCACACTGGGTTCCACCGATAGCTTAACACTAATTTTTCCATCGTCTGAATTCGTGTCTACAGCATCAAAGGTTATCTCCGCCTGACCTAACTGAAGTGTCCGAACACCATATTCCTGCACACCCCATTCGCTAAAGAGTTTATCGGCATTGGCCGGACCGCCATTGTCACCATCCAACCTGGTGGAAGGGGTTTGAGTTACATTGTAGAAAAGCGCCCGGGCACTGGGGTCAGCAGGGTAATCCTGATTAAATGGATCGATACCCGGGAAGCCCACATGATAGTTAATCAAGAGTAGTTGCGTCCCCACCGCATTATTATTGGCAAAGGAGGATACAAAATCATTCCCATTTCTTTCACGTGGAGCCGAATTGCCCAGGTTTCTGAAATTTTCCAATAACACCGTGCGGGTACGATTACCAATCCTCACGTCATCAAAGGCAAAACCATCATTTTTTTCCTCGGGCCCGATGGAGCCAAAAGCTATTCGGAAGATTGCATCATTACCGGATGCGACTGCATCCGCAACTACTTTGTCAAGTATAAAACTGGATTGCTTCCAGTCCGAATCCTCGCCTGACCAACCCAAAAAGCCTAATGTCAAACTATTCAAGGCGTTGAAATACCTACCTGATCCGGGAGTGGACTGAAGATTATCAGAGTTATACCAATCTCTGCCACCATTTTCAAAACCTACCGCCCTCCATACCTTGGCCGGGTTCAACGGATCCAAGCCATCTACGGAATATTCAAGCACGGCCCCATCGTTATTAATATCGGAATGTTTCCAGGTATTCAGTGTAATCATTGGGCGTGATAATCCACTCAGGTCAAAAACAGGACTGTAAATCACGATTTCCTTGTTGGCAGGATACGGACCACTGGCCCTTGTGATCCATACTGTGTCTTGCGGAGACTTGATCCGGGTTTTATTGGCGACTACTTTCTCCCACTCAAACCCCGGCAGTGAAGCCCATTGGCCGGGAGTATTGTTTGGCCCAAATCTTTGATCATAGGCTGGTGTATTGTCACTAACTATTATCCGTTCCACCTGTAAAAGAGTGGCTTCCAGCGTATCGCGGCAGCCTCTGGTGGTTGTGATGATGGATCGTATCCGGTATGCATCCGTGGTCGGGAAGGTAAACGTTGTAGTATTGAGTCCGATAGGTGGCGTAGGAATGGTTGTGTTGGCAATCTCCACACCCTGCCCTGAATTAAGAATCCATTGAAGCGAGGCAGGGATAACCCGGGTCGGGTTTACGACAGTTCCCAGTGCGTTCAGGTTAGTACTAAGTTGGGTAGGTTGACCTGCTTCAAAATTATCAGTGGAATAATTAAAGGCGTTTCGGTTATAGTCTAACCGCTCATGGACAACAGAATCGTATTCGCTGATACAGCCATTAAGTTCCTGTCTGGCAAAAAACGTAGAGATGCGATTATCCGTCAGAAATGCATTGGGTGCAGTGAAAGTAGTCGTTCCGTTATTGACTGCCCCGGCAAACAAGTTATTCTGAGCCCATACGATTTGAGCGGGAATGTCATCAGTTGGAGCGAGTGTTCCTTTGTCATCGACCGATTGATTAAGTACTGTGATTTCCTGCGATGGCAAGACATTGACACATAAAACTCCAGGATTATCAAATAGAGGTTTGGAAGGTTGTCTTTTGATCTTAATTTCAATTGGAGTAGTGTCCGAACAGTTCTGATTGTCCGTATAGGTATACAAGACAGTTAATGATTTTGGATTAAAATCACTAGCTATTGGGTATAAATTTGATTCCGCAACTCTTGGATCTAGCACGAAATTGTTAGCTGTTGGAGTAGTTATGGCTGATGGTACTCCCGGGGCAGAATAACTGAAAGTAGTTAAAGGATTTCCCGTACCTCTCGCAAATGTAAAAGGCGAATCTTCTCCACAAATCTCTGAAGGGACAGGTCCAGGACTAAGTGTGGGAAGGGGGTCAATGACAACACTTCCTGCAATGTTGGTTTCAGTAATTGTTCCAAGAATCGGAAAAATAATATTACCAAACGGAGGATTAGGGATGATATTGAATCCGATTATACCAATGTCAGTATAAGAGTAACGTATCGGAATGGCTCTACCATCGAGAGCTCCCGCTGCAATCGCCAAGGATGGATCCAGAATAGCTGATTTTGTTGTGGGATTATAGTCCCTGACTATGGGGCCAAAGATATTAACCAAGGTACTTACTCCGACTGTGGTTGGGCTAAGATTGATTTCGAACGGAGCCGCATTAACACAGTACCGATCTTCAATTGGATTTCCACCGGCAAGAAGCCCCCCTGTAAAAACATTAAACGTAATAGTATCGCGGCCAATACAGCCATTTTTGTTATAAGTGGCTATGATGGGGTAGTTACCGGGGCTTAACGCGTTAGGAAAGAATAACCATTTATTGATGACGGAGCTAAACAGCAGCCCCTGTCCGGCAACGGATACTTCATCGGTAATAGGCCCGGTAGCAAGCACGGGGTTGAAACTAAACTGTAGGGTATCGGCTGAAGTTTGTGAGGTTGACCGGCTAAATTGAACAGGTGATGTGAATGTAATTGTTGGCTGCCGATTTAAAATCAAATCGTCTGTAATGGTACCACCGTTAACCCAGGATAATCGGATCGTAATCTGGGTGGCGCTGGCAATTTCTTCAGCCGACCAAACATAACTCTCGCTTACACTGTTGCTACTGACCGTACGGGTAGAAGTAGTAGAGTTACCATTCGAAAGAAATGTTCCGGGTGTGGTCGGAGCCGGCACTCTGCTAATGACTGTATAGGTAGCATTGGCCGGGTTGCCGGTCACAAATGCATTGATAGGTTCCGTGGCAATGGAAGAGCATTTATCATTGCCAAAGGGCGTATTCTGGATAGGCACGCTTATCGTAGTTGAACTACCCAGGCAAGGGTTAGCCCCTCCGGGAGCAGGAGTGGTTAACGTGAACGTCATTCCTGCGTTAAGATAGTCAGCGGGCGCAATGGTATAATTAGTATTCAACGATGTTTGTGCGCTAAAGCCAGTGGTAGGAGGGACTACCCCAGTATTCGTCCAGGCCACACTAGAAGATGTACCCGTAATACTTCCTGACAAAGCGATGGAAGTGACTCCCGCACTGAGCAGCACCACGGAAGGTGTGGCACTGTTGATGGTTACGATAGATCGCGTGTACTGCACAATCGGTAGGGGAGTTGCACTAACACCAACCACCGGACAGCCAAAATTATCAGTTAACGAAACCAATCGGTAATTGTGCGTAAAGGCCGCGGTACCTGGAGGATTCGGAGGATCTAAGATTTGACTAGTTCCCCGTGCGTATGAAAAAGGATCATCAGCGCCATTATTGATATCATAGAAACCAGAATAATTGGTAGCTGAACCGGAAGGTATGTTAATAGTAAAGCTAAATGTGGTTGGAGCCCCTCCAAAGGAGTCGTTACAAACGTCATCAACGCTGCCAAACAAAGCGATAGAGGCTGATTGCGCACCTGTTTCAACAATTTGAGTCGATTGAGTGGAAGTAGTCAGCAAATTGGTGCCGATGGGAGTGACTTCTTGTGCCTTGACGAGGCTTATCCGGACAGATTCATTTAAAGCTACGTTATTAGGAACCACGACTGTTAATTCTGTATCAGAGGTGACCGTAATACTTGCAGCAGCCGTTACATCAAAATCGGTAGCAGAACCTGTCTCTGTAAATCGAACCGTGGTGACGGCTTCAAAATTTCCTGCGCCATAGCCTGTAAAATTTCTTCCCTGGATGGTAATGATTTCACCAACACAGGCAGCTAACGTAGTAGCGCTGGGTGACTTGATAATATTGGTAATGGTGGCCGCCCCATAGGCGCTGAAATTCCATTGGGTGGTAGAAGAAATTCCGGCAAACGCATTACCCGCCTGATCCAGAATGACACCGGAAGGTATCGTGATATAATAATCAAGGCCGGGTGCCAGGAAAACCCCGGCAACGGTCGGGTTAATGGTTACCACCAATCCAGTGATCGAAACGGCAGCGGAATTAACATCAATAGGAAACGAAGTGGCCGGACTTACCTGATTGATAACAATGTTACCGGTTCCTTTTGCCAGCGCACCATTCAGGTCTGCCAGCGTTAATTGCCAGCCTGAAGCATTGAAAGGAACGGCCAATTGATTGTCGAGGGGAAGGAAGGGTGACCCTGATAACACGGGTGCCGTATTATCGATGTTGTATTGCTGCCCCGCATTAAAGAGTGTGTTGTAAGCATTGTTTCGGGCATCTACGATTGTAGCAGCGGCCGGTACATTCAGACGAAAAGTTCCATCGCCTGCGATGGGATTACCTACAGATACATCATACACTGTGGAGCTTACCGGATTGACTGTGATCACGGGTGCTACTCCAAAAGTCAAAGCACCGGATAAGGTTTCCGTCACAAAATCACTGGCATCCACATTGGATACAGCTTCATTAAACGTGACTCTAAAAATAACAGTGGTACTGCTGACAGGAGTAGCGACAGCCGGAGTTAACCGATTGACCGATGAAACAAAAGGCCTTTGAGTATCGGTCAAGAAGGCTGCGCTGGTGCCAGCCACCGTTTGAGTATTGGTCGCTACATCACGGCCCCCGTTAGCAGAAACGGTCGTACTTGCCACTGTTTGAGCCGTTAAGTTGTGAGTATAGACGATGGTATAAATTGTGCCGGGAACATTCCAGTTAGCGGCCGAGGGGGCAGGAGCGGAGAAGTTCGCATTAACCGGACTAAAAGTAATGGTTGGAAAAGAAGTCTTATCCATAGGCTCACTATACGTAACGGTTACCGTGAGTGTATTAAAATTAGTAGTAACACCTAAGACTGATCCGCTGGAGGTGGTGATGGAAGAGACCGTGGGTTTTTGAGTGTCCACTACAAACGGGATAGAATTAGTCGGGAATGTGCCAGTGACCGCATTGTTATTCAAATCCTGAGGAACATTGGACGTGATGGCCGAGACAGCTGCGGCTATCAATTCCTGTGTGCCATTGTGAACAAAGGTGGCCGTGTAGGTATCGTTTGTGTTGGTAGTGGTAGTCCAGTTTCCTGCTGATTGCGGACCCCAGTTACTTCCACTAATGGACAGTACGGGATTAAACCCAACCGTTTTCATAGGTTCACTAAAGACCACAACAACGGTCTGGGTTAAGGAGCCTTCAAAGATGGGATTGACCTGATTGGTGATGGATGTAACGGTGGGAGCCGTATTATCGATCAGATTATAATTCACGCCTGTGATAGGGCCGCCCGTTACGGAACCTGTAGAAACAGTAACATTAGCTGAACTCACAGATAATTGTATAGAAGGGGTGGCCACATCAAAGAATGGATTCACATCCGCCACGATAAAGAAATGGACTGGCGTTCCGCTTAGAGAAGAGGTAAAGGAAGCGAAGTCGATGGCATTTCCGGGAGTGGTAAAGGCAGAAGTGACGAGGGTATTATCTCCACCTGTAGTAAAATCAGTATCCACGGATCTCCATAGTTCAAATCCACTCAGGCGAGTGTCAGGATCTGCTGAACTTGTCACGGTTAGGTCTGTGAAGTTTAATACACTTCCGGATGTTGACAGTGAAAATCCAAGAACCACTTGGTTTAAGCTACTGTTTGTCAGGTTAGGCCCCGGGTTAACCGTATTTGTTTGAGTTGCCAACGTGGTGACAGCTGTTACCGTGATGGAACTGGAGTTGTCCGAGACAATAGCGTTCGATGTGACAGACATAGTTGATGTACCAGTATTGTTAAATCTTAAATCGGTAAAGGTAGCCACACCCCCCGCGAAGGAAGTAGGAGAAAAGACAGGCCCCAGATTGGTAGGATTGGTAGTATTAACAGATGATATGGCAGAAGTAAAGTCAATGTCTCTGACATTATTGACATCGGTAGCTTCCATTACGGGTTGTTGAGGAAGAACTACGGTAGCGATGGCTGATGTGGAAGGTTGTGTATTAAAAATGATTTTTGTCGCATCGACATCAACTTTATTATTTCCATCACCTGATTCTATGGTTTGTGCGGGAACAAAACCACTGCTTCCGGGAGCCAACGTCAAGTCCGTTTCAGATATCCGAAATACGAACCCCTTCCCATCAATATCATCGGGCAGTGTACCTCCGAGTGCTGCCTTGAGCCAGATTTTTAAGGTATACACTTTTGTTTCGTTATCATCGATTTCGCCCAGATCTTCATTTCCATTAGCGATACCTGAAAAGACGATCGTATTGGCGGTGATGGAGGTAGCGGTAACAATGTCCCCTTCTGAGGATAATTCCGCTCCATCAATGGCATCTGCCCAGTTATCCACATCACCGGATACCAGGTCCTTTCGGTTGATGGTGATGGCTGAGAAAAGAAGTTTGCTGGCATCCGAGCCAGGAGATGCTCCGTCATCCTGGATGCTAAAGTCCAGGTTAAGTACTGCTTCACCTTGGGTATCAATCAGAGAAGAGACGGTGGCAGGTTCAGCAGATGCTCCTGCCGTCAGCAGGGAAGTGACCGCGACCAGAGTGGTGACATTGTTAGGGTTATTACTTCCGGTAGTAGTCCTGTAATTGCTGGTCGCACCGGTTCCATTATAATCGTAAATACGAAAGTGATAAGTTGTTCCAGACGATAATCCGGTGACAGTTTCCGAATTTCCGGTTCCGTCATAGACTACAAAATTCCCAGTTCCCAACTGAGTTCCAGTGCCAAATACATTATTCGCTGAATACCCGGTTCCATCAACCGGATTACTGTCTACAGCACTACCTGCCTTGGCGACCACTACTCTTCGCGCGCCATTTCCGGACATCCAGGTGAGGGTTGTCTGTGTTTGAGAGGTCGCAGAGAAGACAATGCTGGTCGAGCTAGTAGTCGGTTCACTTTCCAGTGTGGTTCTGCTGTTTGGGTTATCCGTAGCAGTAGCTGTATTATAAGAAGCAGAAGAAGTATTCGCGCCATTGTACTCATAAACCCGAAAGTGGTAGACGTTATTTGCAATTAGCCCAGTCATATTGACCGAACTGCCGGTACCATCAAAGACAACAAAATTACCGGTGCCTATCTGTGTGCCTGATCCAAAGGCAGCGTTGGGTGTATAGCTGGTTAATTCGGCCGGATTTGCATCTACAGGAGCTCCCAGATGGGCCAACACCAACCTTCTGCTTCCACCACCTGAACCATCCACCGCATTTGTCCAGCTGACCGTATAAGTGGTCGTGTTGAGATTGGAAAATACAATGTCCGTTGCCTGAAGGGTGGGAGAGGTTTGTCGGCTCGCAGTGGGGGCACCTGTGATTCTGTAATTTTCAGCACCCCCGGTACCGTTAAATTCATAAACAGCTACATGATATGTGACATCGCCTGTTAGTCCTGAAATAGAAAATGGTCCTGAACCTATCCCAACTACATAATTCCCTGTACCCAATTGCGATCCGTTTCCAAACGTAGCATTGGCAGTGTAAACGGAGCCATCTACTGGATTTGAATCAACGGCTGAGCCTTGTTTCAGCACAACTAGTCGTGAGCTACCATCTCCATTGGTAAAATTCAAATCGAATGATGTTTGAGTAATGTTTGAAAACTGGATTGATGATGCTGCACTGGCAGGTTGTGAGGCCAGCGTTGTTCTCGAACTTGGATTATCAGTTGAGGTTGTTGTATTATAATTTTGGCTTTCTCCACTGCCATTATATTCAAACACCCGGACGTGATAGACAGTGTTAGGTGTCAGATTGGTAACAGATACGGAATTGCCGTTTCCGTTAAATACGCACTTTTGACCGCCCCCCAAATCAGTTCCCGCTGTGTAATTAACATTAGTTGTATAATTAGTGGCTTCGGAAGGAGTAAAAGCAATAGCAGCATCATCGATTACAACAATTCGGTTAGCGCCATTACCAATCATCCAAGTGATGGTGTAGGAAGTTGTGTTTAGGGTGTTAAATGAAATATTAGTTGCCTGAGTAGATGGTTCCAATTGAAGCGTTTGACGATTCCCTTCTAGGGGTCCGGTTCCCGTTAAATAGTTAACGGCAGCTCCCGAACCATTAAAGGCATATACATCAAAAAAATAGTTTGTGTTAGCTAATAAACCTGAAAGATTAAACGTAGTAGCTGCCCCAACAAACTCCACTATTTCAACATCTGCACCTGGATCAATATCCTGCCCAACGATATAACCGGTTCCGTCTGCCGGAGCCGGACCATTTGGGGAAGCTCCCTGACGTCTGACGACAATATAGCCATCGGCTCCTCCGGCACTGGCGGTCCATGTGAGTGTGTACCCGGTGCCATCATTTAAGGGATTCGAGAAAAGTAGTGAAGTAGGTTGGTTGGAAGGCACACTGGCAAGGGTACTTCTGCTATTCGGGTTATCGGTACCGTTAGAAGTTAGATATTCAGCATCTGCGAATCCTGTCCCATTGTACTCAAATACTTTGAAGTGGTAGACAATGTTGGGTGATAGCCCGGTGACAGATACGGTATTTCCGGTACCGTTAAAAACAATAAAATTTCCTGTTCCAAGTTGAGTGCCAGAACCAAAGGCCGCATTGGCAACGTATGATCCTGAGTTGTTAACCGGGTTGGCGTCAGGGTCACCACCTTGTTTGGCGACAACAATGCGCCTGGCACCATTTCCATTCGTCCATGACAAATCAAGAGTAGTAGTGTTAAAACCCGTGAAAACAATATCAAATGCCGGAGTGGTGGGGGGAGCAGCCATTGCTTGATTAGTCCATACTAAGAAACCAATCAGGTAAAATGCCTTAGCAAAAATTCTCATAATTCATCCAATTATTTAAAATCAATCAAAATATCTTATTGAATATCCGGTATTCTTATATCACTATTTATGTATGCTATTGGATGTCACCCAAGGCATCTGTTTTCACTAGCATGACGGTACCTAATTGTGCCAGTCGGGTGGTTCCCAGAATCAGAATTCCACCATCCGTGAGTTGCTTTACCGCCACGCCCTCGTCATCATCACGGCTACCAAAGATCTGACGCCATTCTTCGTTACCAAATGCATCTATTTTAATTAGGTAATAGTCTCGTTGCCCGCGACCAAGATCCCCTGAAGTATCGGCATCAAAAGGATTATTTGAATCATAGGTTCCCAAAATGAGTAATCCTCCATCAATGGCCGTAGTAATTGCATTGCCTGATTCATCAAAAGCGTTGCTACTGTTCAAGAATATCTTGCCACTTTGCTCAGTTCCGCTTTCGGAAAGGCGTTTAAAGAAGATATCATCGTTGCCATTTTCATCGGTTGTACCTACAACGGCAAATCCGTTACCATATCGGCAGATTGAACGAGCGAATTCATTGGCGGCCGGAGAACCAATGGGTAAGTCAAATAATACATTGGGTGAGTTCTGATTGGTCTTTACAAGCCTGACGTCTTTACTATTTTCACGGGTTACAGATCCTCCCCAGATTACCTGAGATAGTCCATTTAGGATAAGCGAATTGGTAAACTCCATGGTACCTGCCCCATAGGTCTGAGTCCAACCTACAGCAAGGGTGGCGGTATCAATTTCGCCCAGCGCCATATTTTTGGTGGGGGCATCATCTCCAACAATTTCAATGAGCGCCAGATACTTGTTTGTTATATTGCCTGCCATATCCCTGTTTTCCACAATAGAATGACCTTTGCCTGCGCCTAAAACGGTCTTTTTTACTTCGGCACCGGATTCATCGATAACCAAAACCAGAACATTCGATACACCGTTATTAATTTCATCACCAATAACAACGTAACCACCGTTTTCTCTTTTTATCAAACTTCGGGCAATGTAGGAGGGCGCATCCGACTCAAAACTATCCGGAAACAACTTCTGCCACAAAAAATTTCCAGAAGCATCGGTCTTGATTATTTTGATTCGTGACTTTGTGTCAGGTGTCTCAGCGGTGGTACCGAAAGAATTGGCCAGTATCAATAGCCCTTTATCAACGGTTTCCTCAATACCCACGGACACATCATTGAATCCTCCGTTGAAGTAACGAACAAAAGTGGAAGCATTGACTACTTCGGCACTGTCTTCACTCAAACAGGAGCTTAATCCTACTAAAATCAGTAATAGTATCTTTTTTTGCATATCAGCGAATCAATTTTTTGGGCCTAAAGTAGGGGTAAGTGAAACCAATGTTGAGTAACAAACCAGATTGTTTAAAGTCATTATTCTGAAATCCGTAATCGAAAACAGCCTCTGAATTACTTCTGTTTCCAGCCTCGATCAAATTCACAAACCCCAATTGATATCGCACATCGGCTTTGACATAGATGGAACCAATTCGAAACTTACCTCCGGCATTAAACGTGGCAGAGTACACGACTTTATTAAAGGCGTCTGTAAATTCTACATCCGGTCCACTAACACTTTGAGATGTGCCAGTTGCCGGATTGATTCGCAGGTTTAGCTGACTTGTATTATTAAACAGGTAACTAATTCCTGGCCCCGCACCCACATAAATCTGTAGTCCTTTGTTGGTTGGTATCCGGTACTGAACCAAGGCGTTAAAATCAAACCAGGTTCCACGCGCGATAGCCTCCTGCGTCCCAATGGATTCTCCGGTGATATCGCTTATGAAATAATTATCGTTGGTGTACGTAAAAGATCTTTGAATAAGCATCAATTCAGGAGCGAGTGTCAGATTATTCAAAAAACCTTTTTTGAATTGAAAAATATCTCTTTCAAAGACCAGCCCAACCTGAAATCCAAGCCCCGGTGTATATACTCCGTTTCCAACACCATTCACACCGATATAATAGTTCCCGGTAACTGTTGGGAAAGTAACGTTACCGCCTAGAACAAGGCCTACAGAAAAAAGTGGTTTTGTTCTAAATTTATTATATAACGCAATAAACTCTGCTGGCTCTACTGCTGGATTAGGTTTATAAAAATGGTCTGTCTTTAACAAACCCAACATGGCCTCATCCGCTTTTTCTGGCTCCTCCAGATAGATATAGCTCTGAGTCAATAATCGGTACGCCTCAACCTTTTCTTCCTTGCTAAAAGTGTTTGATCCTACCCCGTTTAAACAGTCATTGATCAGTGTTGGTAATTCATGTAACCTTCCTTGTTCATAAGTAGCTCTGGCTAGCCGCAGCGTTTGTCCGCAGTTCGAAATTTGTCCCCAGGACTTTATGGGAAAAAAGCTTAAAATCAATAAGCCCCCAAAAACTAGATTCTTCATTTACTTTTTTGATTTAGGGCAAGTAACTTCTTTTGGTAAATCCGGAGCAACAAAAGTGTCCCACTCATCATCTGTGAGACGGTCTCGTTTCATATAGCCGCAAAGCCTGTTGGCCATAGTATTTATTTTGGTGGGCCAGGCATGAATGGTTTCCTTAGAATTTTCAGAATTACTTTGTACACCCACCAGCAATTGTTCATCATCTGGTGTAAAAGTTGCTGACCACACCCAGTCTGGATTATCACTCATAACGATCGGCTGCTTTGTCAAGTCACTCCAATTCCAGAGGCGGGCAGTTTTATCACGACTTGTGGTGACTAAGAAATTCCCGGCAAAATTGAATTTAGCGTGCTCGATGTGCGTGCGATGCCCGGAAAGTATTTTCGGTGGTAGCGTTGAATTTTCAACAATCACCCTGACGAGGCCACGCTCATCTCCAACAACAATCCGTTGGTTATCGGGGGCAAAAGCAACACATGTTAAGGGTATGGGTTTCCCTCTACTATCATTTCCATTTCTAAAGACCTCTTTAACCTCATAGTTTTTGCGCAAGTCCCAGACATAAAGCTTTCCATCTTTTCCGGTACCAGCCAATCGGTTACCGTTAGGGCTCAGAGCAAAAGAAGAGATTTTTGAATCTTTAATCGTAATAACCTCTTTCACTGTGTTAAAGTCTGTATACTTGATAGACGCACCGGCATTATCCCGAACATAGGCGCCTTTTCCGTCTGGCGTTATTTCAATGTGTTCAATACCGCCAACAAAGCCCATGATCTTTTTTGGTGCAGCAGACATGTTGCTGAGTGTATAAAGTTCCAGATAATTTTGAGAAGCATCACCCACAGCCAGACCACCTGCTAATAGAATTCTTTCATCCGGAGAAACATCCATCGTATAAATTTGGAAAACATCCGATCTTTGGCCCACCAATTCCTCAGCAACCCAACGTTCATTCTGTTCTACATATTTGATAATTTTACCATCGCTACCACCGGAATAAATCTGTTTGGAACTACCGTGGGTAACCAACGAACGAGCGGCACCTCGTTCATGTCCTTCCAGGTCAAGCGTTAAGGGGTCTTTATTCGAATGAAGGGCGAAATAAAGACCATTATAAATATCATTATCAAAAGGATCTCCTGCATTTGCATGATTGAACAAGTAAGCTTGCTGAGCTACCAGAGCCTGCTGTTCAGGGTCATTATCCAATTCTTTTGATTTTACAGCCATTGCTTTGGCAATAGCCAGATATCTTAAGCGATTGGCATTTTTCTCAGCCTTCCGTGCATTCTCAGCTTCAATATCCGCTCTTTTGCGTGCAGTAATCGCTTCCTTTTCACGCTCCTTGGCAATACCTTCTTGTTTAACTGCCTCCTGACGTTGTTTTTCAGCTATTTCAGCCTGCCTCTTAGCTTCTGCTTCAGCAATTTGAGCAGCTTTTAAGGCATCTTTAGCAATCTGCTCTTGCTGAAGAGCTACTTTTTCTGCCTCTTTCGCTAATTGAGCTTGCCGTTTTGCTTCTTCTGCATTTTGTTTGGCAAGTTCAGTTTGTTTCAGGGCTTCTGCACGTTGCGTGTTGGCCTCCACCTGCTGTACGAAGGCATATACCATCGCCACCAGCGCCAACAACAGGAATCCTCCTAACACCAGGGCAGTTGTCCTAGCCCGCTGCAGTTTGCGTTTGGCTTCAAGTTCTTTGATGCGCTGTTCGGTTTCAAATTCTTTTTTGGAGTATTCCAAAAAGATCATCGTCCGCTCAAAGGCAGGATTGTAGCGCTGCCCCCACACCAGCGTGGGCTTGTGCTTTGCTTGCCAGTTGAGTGCCAGCTGTAAATCGGGTGGCCGCCACAGACCGGCTTTGCCTACCTGATATTGGGCGGCTGCTTCGCTCAAACGCATATACATCTGCACGGCTTCCGCTTCATCGTCCACCCAGTTTTTCAGACGCACCCAGATGCGCATCAAACTTTCGTGGCTGATGTCCACCATGCTGCGAGAAGTGAGTGGGGTGCCGTGTGCCGGTGTCAACAACGAACGTCCCGGCTCGCGGAACTTCTCCAGCACCGCGATCACATCCTCTTCACTGACATCGGCAATGGCCGCAATCTCATTGAGCCGTGTAGGCCTGCGGATACCAAAATTTTCTCCTCGTTTTTCGGTGATGGCCTTAAACAGCGCTTCACATACGTGTTTCTGGTCATCTTCCAGTTCATCATAGGCTTCGTTGGCATGCATCGAAAGCGCCTCTGACATGGTACCAATGGCCTCGTAATGTTTTAAGTCGAGCGACTCGTCTTCGACATCGCGGTAGTTGGCCCAATAGCTCCACGTACGCATCAGGGCGTGCTGCAAAATGGGCAATTGATCCGGGTTGTCGCCCAGGTCGTTGAGTAGCTGCTGCGTCAGGCGAGGGGAGATGCGCGCACCGCCCACCGCCACGGGGCCTTCAATCGCTCTGCGCTTCTGATCGCGCGTCATTTGCGGGATCAGATAATGGCTGTCGTTGATTTTACGGGTGAGCTCCGGAAACTGGGCGCAATCGCCAATAAAGTCTGACCGCATGGTGATGGCCACGTAGATGGGAGCATCGGTGTAATTGATGGCTTCCATCAGCAGGTTGACAAACGCCAATGTTTCGTTTACGGAGTTGGCATCGGTGCTGTCCTTGAACCGGAAAAGTTCTTCAAACTGATCCACCAGGATCAGGTAATTCACATCTTCCGAACGTCTGGATTGCTGAATGGCTTCGACCAGACCGAGTGAACTGCTCCGCAACAGCGTAGAAACGATGGTGCGTTTGATTTTTTTATCTTCCGTGTCGGCCGTGTTGTAGTCTTTGGCTGTTTTTAAGAGAGATTCTGCCAGGTTGTCGATGGGGCCGGAGCCGGGGCGGGTGACTACCACTTCCCAGTTGGGGGACGCGTCCGTTAAAAAGCCTCCATACAGGATGGGCAGCACTCCGCAATAGATGAACGAAGACTTACCTGAACCCGAGGGACCAATAACGCCTACGAAGCGACTCTTGGAAAGTTTGAGAAGGACTTCATCACTTTGGCCTTCGCGTCCAAAAAACAAATGGCTTTCTTCAATTTTGAATGGGCGCAATCCCGGAAAGGGATTGTCCATCACCTTGGTAGAAGAAGGAGCGCCTGAATAATCGTCAACGAGTGTGCTCATAAGCGTTAAGCATTAAGTTCTTGTAAAAAAGACTGAAGAGACTCGGCCGGGCGGGCCGGATCGATGATGCGCATGTTTTGCGTTTTATAGGTTTCGGCATTGGGGGCGATGATCGCTTTTCCGGTGATGGGCTTTTTGCGACCAAAGCCGGGGGCCTTCATCAGGTCCAGCACTTTCATGCGAACCCATTGCTCATTTACTTTCCCTTTGTAGATGATGGCTACATCAAAGTTTTTGAGATTGTCGATGTGGCGTTTACGCACATCAAACAGTTCGCCTTCAAAGGCCGGCATCAATACTTTGTACCCTGATTTCTCAATGATCTCCATCAGGGGACGAACCTCCTGATGGTCGATGCGGTCATGCAGCAGATAGACCGATCGGCCATTCCACTCTTCGGCCATTTGCCGCTCCTGCGATTCGAGCAATTCTTCGCGCATGATGTTTTTGAAATCTTCCAGGGGGTTTTGAAGAATTTCAGCCCCTTCCTGTGCTTCGGTATCGCGCTTGAGCGAGTCGATAAAGTTTTTTTGTTTTTCGCTGGCATTGCGCAGATTAGGAGCGATCCAGATCAACCTGGCAAACTCTTCCTGGCGTTGCTGTTTTGCGGCTGTGGTCTCGGCTGCCAGCCGGTTTTGAATGTCTACAATCGAGCGTTCGCGGCCTTCCGGAATTTCGCCATAGGCGCTTCCAATCAAATGAATAGAGAAATTACTTTCGCTTAAATCTTTGCTTACGACTTTTTCAAATTCATCTCCGGAGGCGGGCAAGGTATTTTTGGGAAGCACCACATAGCCATGACGCTGCAACTCCCGTTTGATGATGTTCCGTTGTACCGAAAGATCGTGTGCGGTTTCGGCTAAAAAGATGGTTTTGCGTTTAAAGATATTGCGCACTTCTCCTTTGGCCTCCCCTTCGTTCAGAATGATCAGGGCTTCATGAATGTCGTAGGCCAGGTCCACCATCTTCATCCAGTACTGTTTTTCCGCTTCCTGACTAAAGAAGTCGAGGTATTCTTTCATCTGACCCGTTTCGGTATCCAACTGATACATGTCGTAACCTATCATGTCGCGCAGACGAGGTGGTTGTTCAACAATGGTCAGGGGCGATTTGATCACTTTGAATACCCGGTTGATTTTAGAGGAGGCTGTGGCTTTATAAAAAGCTTCTACCTGATCCAGGCATCGGCCAGACTGGACAAACTCTTTGGTGAGAACGGTGACTAAGACGGCCGCATTATCAAGATTGGGAGAGGTAGCTGTATCGAACTCAGACTTCAATACAATCCGTGGCTTGCTGCCCAGCACTTGCACGAGCATCAACTCCAGAAACTTTTTGAATTGGGTCACCCAACCCAGGTCTGACTTTTTTGCCGTTTCATTGTCCTTTTCGGCAAAGGTGATGAGTATGTCTATTTCATGTGCCATAGCTTACGCGGGTTGAGATTCAGTTGGTTTTTCGGTCATATTGCGGATGAGACCCTGCACCAGTTCGTGGTGTTTGGCCATCACAAAATAAAAGTCAATCAGGTTGATGCGGAAAATGACGGTGCGCTGAACTGCTTCCAGTTGGGTATATCTCACCGTTGTGTCTGTCTGAAACAGGTCACCGGAAACCTGACCTTCCCTCAGGATACCCACTTCTTCTGCTTCATTTTTAAGTTTTACTTCTCCCAAAGCCACGATCATGACCGGGGCTACCTCATCGAGGGTGCCGACAGTCATTTTTTCACGGGGTTGCAAGGTGATGGGTGAAATTTTATCACATAGATCACACAGCAGCTTGCCTGGTATATTTTTGAATGCCGGAAGTTTCTTGATGAACATGATCATTTCAATCCACAGATAGAAACCATCATCCAAACCATCCAGCAGTTGATTGTTTTCAATGGATGAATCGAGGTAACGTTTATCGCGGGCAGGCAACCGGTCAGTGATCACCTGATAAACAGCCCGGTCTTTATTAAAAATCGCCCAGGCAGCAGTCTCTTGCAAGAGGCGATCCTGATTAAACATTTGTCCGATCAATCCACGGCTGACGCGAAAGTCAGGCATATACGGGGTCAAATGAACGGCACAGGCTTTGGTCCAGCGGTTGCTCAGGTTAAAATCGCGATTAAAGATGTAGTTGATCACCTGTACGGGATTGTAACTTTCGCGGGGGAAATAGATTTGAAGTTTCGCTAACTTTTCAGACGTGGCGGTGTCGTCCAGCAAGGGCACCAGTTTGGGTTTTAGGTCATTATCAACAAACAGATCCAACAACTCCAGCGCATACTGGATACTGTCGGGCGTGCCCAACTCGATATTCTCTTTTACGAGTTGTACCGATTCGGGATCATACAGTAAAGAGAGTAATAAGGTAATCTGATCGTAGTTATCACGAATTTCTTCCCTGAGGGCTTCGCGCAAAAAAGAGAACTTATCTTCTTCCGGCAATTCATCTAACGCAGCCAGGTTCCAGAGCGTCTTGCTCATTTCCGTATCCAGCAAATCTTTGATGGCCAGTACTTCGCGGCCCTGGGCGCGGTAATTGATAAAGCGGAGAGAGTAAAAGATTTGCTTGACGATTCGCTTATCCGGATAGTCGGCTTTCTTCCAAAGCAATTCCAACGCATGCTTTCCTCCAATATGACCCATGATCTGAACGGCCTTTAACATGACCTGTTCGCTTTGTCCTGACTTGTGAAAAGCGGTTTCCAGATTATTGAGAACGGGTTCTCCGGCCTCCTTTAGGGCGGCAGCAGCCAGGTGGCTATAGAGCGGAGAATTGAGCATTTCGATCAATACAGACCAGGTTTCCGACCGTTTGACCTTGCGGGCGGTGATCAATGCTTCCGAACGCACTTTTGGGTCGGCATCGCGAAGCAATTCCAACAGCATGAAAATGGTTTTGTTGTTGGTTAACTGGCGAAGCATTTTTGCGGCCAGCATCCGGTCGCTTTGTTTCACTGATTTCGCTAACCGTTGAAGCCTATCTGGTGAGATGGCCATGTAATCGCTATCATCCATGGCACCGGCTGCCTTCACGGCCAATCCTTTCATTTCCGTTTCGCGCTCCCCCAATCCCAATTCCTTGATTTTATCCAAGGCAAACTGCCGGATGGGGCGCTCGGAGGAGTCTGCCAATTTGATAATGGAAGACTCAAACATGGCAGGTTCCAGCTTTTCCATCAGGCGCAACCCATAAATTACCTTGTTGCTGGCCGGGCTGGTGATTTCTTTCTGCAGCACGCTGTCAAGTGTATACTCACGTACCACATCTTTTTCTACGGTAGACTTATTTTTGACCAACGAACCCTGAAGGGTGTCTTTATACCCGTGGTACATCCGATTGGTTACCCAATACCAGACCCCCAGAATGGGCAGCGTGAAGGCACAAATCCATATCGGGCTGGAATAGTCTGTTTGATTAATAGCTACAATCAGCCCCCCGGCAATCGCACTTCCCAAAGCTGTCACAAAACCTTCAATCTTGGTTTGTGCATCAATTTTGATGGAAGTATCCAACGGCACATAATAAAATTTAAAAATGGGGCTGTCCAATGCCTCGCGCAGGGAGTTGACAAAAAGCTTGCTCATGGCGATGGAAATGAAGAAGAACACAACAATGGTTGATTCTCCGCTGCTGGTGTCGTATCCGAGGGTATTACCTACGATTAATGCGATCGTGGTAAAGGCAATCAACAGGAGGGGGTTAATAATTAAGGCCACCCTCAGTCCATACTCTTGTTGAATCCGGTCGGTAGCAAAGGTGGTAAAGAGGAAACTGAAGATCACAACGGTTCCTTCAAAGTAGGCCAGGAAGGTTGGGATGTTTTTTGGCTCGCTTTGAAACTGATTTACCGTAGCGTTAAAGAAGGAGTAGTCAATGAATCGGAGAGCCACAAAAGAGGCCACTATAAATATGGACATCTGCACGATGTACTTGTTTCCCAGAAAGGCCGCCACGGATAATTTCTTAATGTCTTTTTCCGATTGGATCACCGTTTTTCCTTTGGCCAGATACCGGTTCGACAGAATCACAAAAAGGATCACATACCCGATGATGGCAAACAGGCTGATGGTATAAAGCGATTTAACCTCGATGTAGGGTAGAACAAAGGGGATGGTAAAAAATCCGATGATGGAGGCAATCATGGTACCCAGGTCCACACTTCCAATGATCCGTTTGGATTGGCGCACGTTAAACATGCGGTTGAAAGCGCCCCAGAAAACAAGTTGGGTCACGAAGGTAAAGGGCAATACCAGCGCAAAACCGAAAGCATAGATAAGATTGTCGTCTTCCAGTTGCCGGGCGGCATAGGTATCACCAAACTCAATGAAGGCGGTAAGCCCGACCACAATCAGCAGATTGACAACGGCCAGGGCCGAAAATGAAATGCGGCCTTGAAAGAAGTTAAAGATCAAGGTGGTGATGATGCCAAAACCTCCGGAGACAGCCAATGCCAATGGCAGTTGGGTTTTCTCATCATAATGCTCCAGAAAGAAGGTTTGAGACGCTACGGTAAAGGTTGCCATAAACACCCCCATCAAAAAACTGATGATGAGCAGAAGCGTGACGGGACCCGATTCGTTGGGCTCCACGTCCAGCATTTTCATGAGGCGTTTAATCATAGTTTACAGTTTAACGGTTAAATGTTGCACAATTCATCGAAAAAACCAATTAAATCGAAAGTTCATTTCGTTGCGTTTAATACCTGGCAGTGAATGCGTTGAGCTTTATCCCCTTATTCAGGGATAGCCATTGGACGGAAATAGTTGATGATAGAGATGGTTTGAATTAGCTCATACACCCATGGCCGGGCTCATGTCAAATTGGATCAAAAGTCAATTTCTGGTTTAAAATCGAACTTTTCCGACTGATACAGAATATTCTTTGGTGGTCTTTAGAAACGACCAAAATGTGAGTATAAAATTATATCAATGAGGTGTTTACATCATAAATATTGAAGTGCTTATGGAAGCAAAAGAGAACTATCACCATAGCTTAAAAAACGATAGTCTTTAGCCAGGGCCTCGGCATACACTTGCCTCCAGTCGGGGCCAATCAAAGCTGCTACCAGCAACATCAGCGTGGAGGCTGGCTGATGAAAATTGGTGATCAGACCCTGGACTATCCGGTAACGATAGCCCGGCATCAGGTAGATGGATGTTTCACCCATGAGTGTATCGACCTGATCCTGCTCCATCCGTTTGAGTACGGCCCGGATGGCCGCTTCTGCCGTGGGTGGATGAGGATGCTGGTAGGCTTCGTGTTGTGTGATCCGGAACGGACTTTCCGGCTCGTGGATCAACCGGGCTCCATACCAATACAAGCTTTCCAATGTGCGGGCAGAGGTGGTCCCCACCGCAATAATCTGGCGTGTTGGTTCCAGCAGGTTTTCGAGGTTCTGGCGGTTGATGACTATGTGTTCTGCATGCATGGTATGATCCCATGCCTTTTCAGATTTTACCGGCTGAAAAGTACCGGCACTCACGTGCAGGGTCAGAAAATCCGATAGAAATCCTTTTTTTCGGAGGTTTTCCAAAACAGGCTCGGTAAAATGGAGTCCTGCCGTGGGTGCTGCCACTGCGCCTGCGTGTTTGGAATAGATCGTTTGATAGCGCTGAGTGTCTTCTGCTTCTGCCTCCCGACCCAAATAGGGGGGTAAGGGAATGAATCCAGCCTGGGTGATCAACTCCGCAAATGTCACCGAAGCAGGCCATTGAAACTCAACGAGACCCTGTGTCCGATCTAGCAGTTTGGCTTCCAGGACAATTTCGCCCATCTCCCAACGAAGTAACTGACCCGTCCATCGCTTCAGATTTCCGATGGAGCACTGCCAGGTACTCCGTCCCCGGGCCTCCATGGCCAGAGGTATTAGCGCGACATCTACCGGTTGGAGCAGGAATATCTCGATGACGGCTCCGGTATCTTTCACAAACCTCAGACGCGCAGGGATGACTTTCGTGTCGTTGAAAAAAAGAAATGCCTGGGAAGGAAGGAGGTCCGGAAGCTGGTAAAAGCGGTGATGGCTGATCGCTCCTTTATGATAGACCAGTAAACGGGAAGAGTCCCGCGGTTCCACCGGGTATCGGGCAATTCGGGCCTCGGGAAGTTCATACGAATAATCCTGAATCCGCAGACGGGTAGTTTCAGACATGTCAGACATGGGAGCAAAGATAATGTTCCTTTGGCCCATCGCGCCTTTTCAGCATTTCAGCTATCCGCTTTCACAGTTCAGTCATTTGTACGCTTAAAAGATCACTCCCAGAAGCACTTTTGACGTGTAATCGCCCAAAACAAGGCACCATGAAACGGATGATTTTTCTACTGTTGATGACTTCTGCGGTTCAGGCACAAACGCTGGTGTCGGGTCGGGTCACAGATACCCAGGGTGAACCCCTTCCCGGAGCGAATGTGGTGGTGAAAGGACTTTACGATGGCAGCAGCACTGACCTGAATGGTGAATTTCAATTTTCAACAGGCGAGCAGGGTACTCATTCTTTAACGATTTCATTGGTAGGATATCAGACATTAGAACGGGTGGTAGAACTGACGGGAGCACCCTTAAACCTCTTCATTGAGTTGCGCGAAGCCATCAATGAGTTAGAAGCAGTGGTCATTTCTGCCGGAGCCTTTACGGCCAGTGATGAGAACAGGAGAACAATGTTTAAAGCGTTGGACATCGCCACCACAGCCGGGGCTACGGCAGATATTGCTGGTGCGCTGAATACGTTGCCTGGAACTCAAAAAGTGGGTGAGAATGGCCGGTTGTTTGTCAGGGGGGGTGATGGAAATGAGGCCCGCACATTTATTGACGGTTTGGTCGTGTTAGATGCCTATGGACCCGCAGCTCCCAATACACCTTCCCGGGGGCGGTTTCTTCCCTTTATGTTCAAAGGCACCAGTTTCAGTACAGGCGGCTATTCGGCTGAGTATGGTCAGGCTTTGTCCTCCGTCCTGGCACTGGACTCAAAAGATGAAGATATCCACACACGAACCGATATCGGTTTGCTATCCGTGGGGGCGGACGTTGCGCATACGCAAGCGTGGAAAGACGGATCGTGGGCGGGTAAACTTCAATATACCAACCTTCGGCCATACATGGGACTGATCAACCAGGAGATTGATTGGATCACGCCCCCTGCGTCTCTGGAGTTGAGTTCGGCTTTTCGTCAGAAAGTGGGAGATCGTGGATTGGTTAAATTTTATGGCAATGCCAACCGCAATCATTTTTCCCTTTACCAGGCGATTGTAGGAGATGACGCATCCCGACAATCATTGGATTTAACAAACACCTATCGCTATGGCAACGCTTCTTACCGACAGGCATTTGATCGCGATCTTTTCTGGCGCACAGGTGTGTCTTTCAATTATAACGAAAACCGGAATGAACTAAGCAGGAGCACTTTCCGGGAACGGGAAACGGGTGTTCATATCAAATCTGCGGTGGAGAAAAGTTTTTCGGATCGTGTCGAACTGAAAGGTGGGGTTGAGTTGATTTATCGCGACTACCGGGCCGTCTGGAAAGATGAGTCGGCAGGCTCGATCACACAGTCATTTGTGGAACCGTTGTGGGCTTTTTTTGCTGAAGCCGATGTATATGCCAACAAAAAATTTGTAACCCGGGCAGGCATACGAGCGGAGTATGATGCTCATCATCAACGAACAGGGATTGACCCGCGGGTGTCCATGGCCTATAAGATCGGAGAGGGGCAAGCGTCTTTGGCGTATGGACGGTTTCGTCAATCAGCCAATAACGTCTGGTTGCGGAGCCATCCGCAGTTGACGACAGAAAAGGCCGAGCATTTTATTCTGAACTATCAGATGATCAAAAACAATCGAACCTTCCGCTCCGAAGTTTATTACAAGAATTATTTTGATCTGGTCACCTTTCAATTTCCGGTCGGGCAGTTACCCATGGGCTTTGCTCCGTTTACGCAACCTGTTTTCAATACGGGCCACGGATTTGCCAAAGGGTTTGAACTTTTCTGGAGAGACAACCAAACATTTAGCAAGACGGATTATTGGATTTCCTATTCATATCTGGACACCAAGCGCAGGTATCTAAACTATCCGGAAGCAGCTGCTCCGGGGTTTGCTTCGCGGCATAATTTTTCAGTGGTGTATAAGTACTTTATCACGTCACTAAAATCACAACTGGGTCTGACGTATTCTTTCGCCAGCGGCAGGCCCTATCATAACCCTAACGAAACAGGATTCCAAACGAGCCGGACCCCCAGCTATCAGGATCTGAGTGCAAATATCAGCTACTTGCCCACCAGCCAGATCATCCTTCACTTCTCCTGTACCAATCTATTGGGTCGGGATAACATCTTCGGATACCAATATGCGGATACTCCCGGGGCAGATGGTCAGTATGCTTCGCGTCCTGTTCGGCAGGCAGCTCCGCGATTTTTATTTCTGGGGGTATTCATCACACTATCAAAAGTAAAGGGAGTCAATCAACTACCGAGTTTATAATGACACCAACAAGACAACTTAATTTTTAATCTATACCTCGTTCAACCAAAATTCCAAACGTATGAAACAAATCATTCTGATCGCTTTATGCCTCATCGCCCTTACTTCACCAGCCCACGACAAGAAATATGAAGAGGCGATGACCCGGCAGATACAAATCGTATACACGTCCGAAAAAACAGAAGAATTACAGGCAGCGGTTAATTCGCTTGACCGGATTAGTCAGGCAGAGAAAGACAAATGGGAACCCTTGTACTATGCTGCGTTTGGGTATGTGATGCTGGCAAATCAGGAAACGGGAGCCAGCAAAAAAGACGCGCATCTCGATCAGGCCTTGAAACGACTCGATCAGGCAAGCTTGCTCAGCAAAGACAACAGCGAGATTACAGCGCTCGAAGGTTTTGTACACATGATCCGCGTGACGATTGATCCAAACACGCGCGGGCAGCAATACAGCGGATTGAGCATGCAGGCCTTTGGTAAAGCTCTTCAACAAAATCCGGGCAACCCACGCGCGATGGCATTGATGGCACAAATGCAATATGGCATGGCCCAGTTTTTTAATTCACCCACCACGGAAGCCTGCGGGTTGGCCCAAAAGGCACTCGCTCAATTTAATAGCGGAAAAACCGAGGGAGTTTTATCTCCTGCCTGGGGGAAAGGAATGACGGAAGATATGTTGAAACGCTGCCAATAAAAATGACGGCATTCAAAATGCATCACGCATGGGTGTACAGGCGAGCATTATTAACTGATGTTACGCAAATTTATTAAAGTGTGTCAGGTTGATCTCGATCAAATCGAGATCGAAACCGGATTTAAGACTCGGAATCGACTTCTCCCGCCTTTGAGCGGGATCAGTCTGACAATTATGCTACGAATGGTGCGTAACATCAGTTATTAAGTAATTGCCAGTAGATTTGCCAGATGAAAAAAGCTGTTTGGAAAGAGTATGGTACAGTGGTGGCAATTTCGGTGGCGGGATCGGCCATCACCACGTATTTCACCTGCCCGGAATGTGTGGAGAGCCTGGAGCGGTATATGTGGGTTACTGTTTTTACCGCTTCACTTTGGATTTTTTTGTGGATCGGAAACGGAGAACTCACCCAACGGATCAATCACTGGATTTCATGGGTGAAGTACCCTTTGCGGAGACTGGTGGTTGGAGTGTTTTCGACTGTCGTGTATACCGTTACAGTTGTGATGGCCCTCACGTTACTATGGGAGTATCTGTTTCAGTTTTCCTTTGGTAGCTACTCCGGAGTTCTGTTTCCTTCACTCTTGATTACTTTTTTTATCTCACTCTTTTTGCATGGTCGCGCATTTCTTATGAACTGGCGCGAGTCGGCTGTCAATGCCGAACGTCTGCAACGGGAAAGTGTGCAGGCACAATACAGCAGCTTACGCAATCAGGTGAATCCACATTTTCTTTTTAACAGCCTCAATGCCCTGACGCATCTCGTTCATCAGAATCCTGATCAGGCGGTAAAATTTATCAAACAACTGTCAGACGTATACCGGTATGTACTGGCAACCCGCGATCAGGAATTGGTTTCTTTACACGAAGAGATTCAGTTTTTAAATTCCTATATGTATCTTCAGCAAATCAGATTCGGAGAAAAGTTGCAACTGGCGATGGAAATAGGAGAAGTACAAGGCCAGGTGGCGCCTCTGGCTCTTCAAATGCTGATGGAAAATGCCATTAAGCATAACATTGTTTCAGAAGAACAACCGTTGCACATTCGGATATATCGGCAAGGAGAATATTTAGTAGTGGAGAATAGTCGGCAAAAGAAAACAGTCGTAGATGACGCTTCGGGAGTAGGATTGGAAAACATTCGGAAGCGTTATGAATTTTTATGTCCTCTCCCCGTGAAAGTGGAAGAACAGCCGCATTCGTTTAAGGTTTCCATTCCCATGATCGCAACGAGGGAAAGACCCGTTGCGTAACCAAATGAAACAACATGAATATTCTGATTATTGAAGATGAACCACACGCGGCCGAGCGACTGATTTCATTGATCAAACAACAGATGACGGTTAACGTGCTGGCAGAATTGGACACTATTACCCGCAGCGTGGCGTGGTTGCAAACAAATCCGGCACCCGATCTTATCTTTATGGACATCCAACTGGCGGATGGAATAAGCTTTCAGATTTTTGAGCAGGTGAAAATAAAAACCCCGGTTATTTTCACGACCGCCTATAACGAATACGCGCTAAAAGCCTTTAAAGTAAACAGCATTGACTATTTGCTAAAACCCATCGATGCCGGAGAACTTCAGGTAGCCCTGACCAAATGGAAAGGTCTGACCGCGCCAACTACCGCCCCGGACAAAATGATGGAGAGCATTGCCTATGCGATGCAGATGTTGACTAAAAAGTATAAAGAGCGATTTGTTTTGAAAGTAGGCGAACACCTCCGCACCGTGGAAGTGGAGGATGTTCTGTTTTTTTATAGTCAGGAGAAAACAACGTTTGCCCATACGAAAGATAGCCGTAAATCGATATTGGATTTTACCCTGGATCAATTGGAGGAACTACTGGACCCTCGTTCATTTTTCCGGATCAATCGGAAATACATTATTGCTCTGTCCGCCCTTCAGGATATGATTCACCACACCAACAGCCGCTTAAAAGTGAAACTAAAAGGATCGGATGATTCGGACATCATCGTGGCCCGTGAGCGAGTGCAGGATTTTAAAGACTGGCTGGACCGTTGACTACAATCGGATGGCGATTGTCAGGATCAAAAAGAAAATCAGCTGGGTCAGGAATAACGGAAGGGCTAATTTGTTTTCACTTTTTACATGAAAGACATGATACGCAGTGATCATCACCAGCGAAGTCATAAACCAACCCACGTAATTTTGAAGGGGCACACTTCCCTGTGACCAATTCCAAAAATTAAATTTCATCGCCACCGGCTCAATGAGGATGTCTATTCCAACGGCCATGAAGGTGCCTATCAGAATCTTGACTGGAATAGAAGTGTTTAAACTATCCGTAAAGACAGACACACAGTAGGTAATCAACAGCCAGTTGAGCCCGATAATGATCGGTACCCCGAATAGGCGAGGTCCAAGAGTGGTACCATAGGTATAATGGCCAAAAGGCCAGCCGGTCTGTGTACCGATAAATTCGACTATAAATCCCAAAAGAAAAACAAATACAGAAAACCGGATTAATTCCATTTTTGGGTGGCGATGATTGATCCATAACAAGAGGGCGCATGTCATCAGATTAAAAGGAGTAAGCAATCGGAAATACTCCTGAACCGGGGAAAGCATCCCCACCACGCCTACGATGTGCAAAATCACTACGATCCAAAGAGAATAAGCCGAAATGATGCTGGAGATGCGAACGTAATAGTGCTTCAGAACTGCCATACGCGAATTAAAACACCATTTCAGGCAAACTGTTTTACAATAAGGTCAGCGGTAATTCTTCCGGATTGCAGGCAAAGCGGAATTCCTCCTCCCGGGTGAGCGCTGCCACCACAGAAGAACAGATTTTTGATGCGATGACTAAAATTGGGATGACGTAGAAAGGCAGCAAAACGATTGTTGGAACTGGTTCCGTAAAGTGATCCCTGGTAGGAACCTGTCCGTAGTTCAATAGATCTGGGATCCAGAACACGCTCGCAGACGATGTGCGGTTCAATCGATGTGCGCAGCAGCCGGTTGATTTTTGAGGTTACTGCTTTCCGACTCTGAATAATAATATCATCCCAATCCTGACCTCTGTTAGCCGGGACGTTGATCATGACAAACCAATTTTCGCCACCTTCCGGGGCATCGCCTGGCTCATATTTGGAAGTGATGTTCATATAAACGGTGGGGTCATCCGTGACTCGGAAGGTTCGAAAGAGTCCGTCAAATTCCTGTCGGTAGTCGGCTGAAAAAAGAATGTTGTGTAAGTCTAACTCTGGGAAGGATCGGTTAATGCCCCAATAAAAAATCAAGGCAGAACTGGAACGTTCCTGATGGAGTGTCTTTTCGGGAGCAGGCAGGGAGGGGAGCAACTTTCGGTAGGTGGGATACACATCCATATTGCTCACCACACAGGCGCTCTCGGAAAAACCCAGTTGGGTACGCACACCTTTGGCTTGCTTCTGGTGGATAAGGATTTCCTGCACAGCAGTATTAAACCGAAACTGAACGCCCATATCCAATCCCAATCGGTAAAGTGCTTCGGTGATGGCGTGCATCCCGCCTTGCGGCAAAAAAGTTCCGATGTTAAACTCCAGGTGCGGAATGGAGGTGAGAATGGCCGGAGCCTGATAGGGATCAGAGCCATTGTAGGTGGCATACCGATTAAAAAATTGTACGAGCCGGGGGTCCTGAAGCCGGGCACGATTCCATTGATCCATCGTTTGAAACAGTCCATACGAGGGGATACCCGGGAGCGCGCGCGCTACTTTTGAGCTTACCCATGTGGCCATTTGATGAAGGGAATTTTCTAAGAAAATAGTCCCCACCCGATCATAAAGCCGCTGCGCCTGTTGAAGATAGTTTTGAATAACTTTTCCCGGAACACCCAGCTTGTGTTGTATTTCCTGAGCCAGTTTCTCCCGATCTGCATAGGCATGTAGTTGCGTGCCATCTTCAAAAAAATAATGACCACTGGTGTTTATCTTTTGATAGGTATAGTAGTCACGGGGATTTTTGCCGCAGTGAAGAAACACATCATCTAAAAAATGGGGCATCGTAAACAAAGAAGGCCCCGCATCAAAACGAAAACCAGACTCACTAAACTGAGTTAGTTTGCCGCCCGGATACGCATTTGCTTCGAACACCGTCACCTCAAAACCGCGGGCAGCCAAACGGGAGGCAGCGGCCAGACCGGCCACACCTGAGCCAACGATGCTTACTTTTTTCACGCTTCAACAACAACCAGGAAAGTACTTGGTTTGACTGCACAGATTGGAATTTTGTTTTATTTTTAAGCCTTAACCTAAGCTTATGACGGAGTCTGAAGGCTCGGAAGGATTGAATATGATACCGATGGGTATACCCCTGCCCAGCCTTCAGGGTACCTGCAAAAATTGCGGAGCATCCATCAGCGGCAACTTTTGTTCGGCCTGTGGTCAGCGCACCTCTGTTAAACGCATCAATTGGCGTGACGGCTGGAATGATTTCTGGAGCCGGGTATATGGCTTTGACGGAATGTTTCCACGCACCTTGCGGGATTTGACGATTCGCCCCGGCCAGGCGCCCCGGGAATATATTAATGGTAACCGGGTGAAGTATTATGGCCCGGTAGGGTATTTCTTTCTGATGATTACGGTCTTTCTGTTGATCCTTTCGCTGATCAATCTGTCGTTCAAAGATTTTATGATGAGCATGCAAGCGACCTCTCAACAGACGGAGGGGCAGCAAAAGGTGGCGCAGATGTTTTCCAACTGGATATCGGAAAACATGCGTATTTTTTCATTTGCTATCATTCCGTTTATTTCACTTTCGGCCATGTTGTTTTTCCGAAAGAGTAAATTGAATTTTCTGGAACATGCGGTGTTGCCCTTATATCTGAACGGGCATATCTATTGGTTCTCTACGATCTCTGCAATTGTTTTTAAGATTTCCGGTATCTCCTCCCTGAATTGGGTGGGCTCCATTCTTACGTTTGTTTTGTTTGGAATGGGCTATATGCAACTGATGAATTATCAGAGCCCGGTAAAAGCTTTTATCAAGGGAGTATTCACCTATTTTCTCGGATTTTTATTGTTCCTCCTTTTGTTCACCATTTTAGGTATCGTTTATGTGTTAAGCGACCCGGAGATGTTGGAACTCATGCGCCCAAAGAACTAGCTGACTTCCACTGAAAATAAAAATATAAGGGTACACCCAGGGCCGTCAGGAACAAACCGAAGAGGGAGTTGATCAGAAGCGTGTTTCCATGTAGATAGTTCAGGGTGTCATTGTAAAGCGTAGCCCCCACAAAAAAGCCGGCAAACCCGACAAACAAGGCCGGAACAAACGGATACCCCCAGACTTTATAAGGACGTTCCGCTTCTGGCATTTTCTTTCGAAGGATAAATACGCCAAAAGCACTCAGTCCATAAAAGAGCCAACTCACAAACACCAGCATATCGGTGAGCATATCAAACGAGCCGCTGAGAATCAACAGCGAAGTCCACGCGGCATGAATCAGCAATGCGTTGCCAGGACTTTGAAATCGTGGATGAACGTTACCCACACTGGCGAAAAACCGTTTTTCCTGTGCCATCGCAAAACTGACTCGCGCAGTAGCCAGGATGTTTCCATTGGTAGTGCCAAAAGTGGATAACATCACCAAAGCCGCAATCAAGCCTCCTCCGATCAACCCAAAAGCACGTGTGGCGGCATCAGAACCCACAAAAGAGGAGTGGGCCAATTCATCGATCGGCAACATATAGGTGTAGGCAAGCACCACCAAACCATACACTCCGATGGTGATGCTTAATCCGATCAGCAAACTCAGAGGGATGTTTCGCTGGGGGTTTTTGACTTCACCAGCCACGAAGGTGATGTTATTCCAGCCATCATAGCCCCAAAAAGCGCCAGAGGTAGCCGCAATGATGGCCAGTAACAAACTCCAATTGGAAAAAGACATGGTAGTCGAGGAGGTAATCACATTCGACCAGTTTCCTTTTCCTGAAAAGAGGAGTCCAATCACCAGGAAAGCCATGGCAGCAACTTTGAGTGCGGTAAACACCACCTGGATTCGTCCGCCAAAGGCAACGCTGCGCAGGTTGATCCAACTCAACAACACAACCAATAAAATGGTCAAGCCTTTCACGCCAATATTTTCAAGGGGATACAAGTGACCAATGCCCGGCAGATAAATAAAAAAGAGTTTTTCAACCTCAGGAGAGAAGCGCGGGAGCGTGTAAAAGTATTCGGCATAGATGGAAAAGACATAAGCAATAGAAGCAACTCCAGCCGTATTAAAGACAGCAAAGGCTGCCCATCCATAAAGAAATGCAATAAAATCGCCATACATCTTTTGAAAAAAAACGTACTGTCCACCCGTCTCAGGCATCATGGCGGCTACTTCGGCATTGGTCAGAGCTCCGCACATCGTTATCAGTCCTCCAATCACCCACACCGCGATGAGCAGAATAGGGGAGCCTACCTGTGACGCCATCAGGGCGGGCTTCATAAAGATAGCCGACCCGATAATACCTCCCACCACCAGCGATACAGACGACCACAATCCAAACGTGCGGGTGAGTTGGGACATGGTGGGTGGGTTAGTCGAGGGTTGGGAAAGTCAACATCAATGGCGTGAGGAATCTATTTCTTAATCTTTGAAGCGGTCACTAGCCATTGCTCTTTCAGTGAATCCTGTCCTTGAAGGTTGGCCGTCAATCCATCCACTAAGTATTTTGGAACGGCATCGTTGACACGAACTTTGGAGAGGATATCATTGAGCATATCGTTCGCATCATTTTTAGTGGAGAAATCGGATGTTTCTGTCAATATTTTCTGAAATCGCTCCAGTTCTTCCACAATGGAAAGGTCCACCGCATTTATTTTTTGTTTTTGAAGGGTGCGCTCCGAGATACAGCCATTAAAGGCTTCAATGATTTGATCAATTTCTTTGCGTCCCAGTTCCCCGCTTTTTACCCGTTCACTTACGGTTCCACATTCTTCAATAAACGCACTCATGATCTTTTTGAACGCCAGATTGGGAAGTTCAATTTGCGATCCGTCTCTTTTGATCAGCAGTCTTCCATCATAGGTAATTTGATTTTGAACCCGAAAGGCCAGCAGACTGAGGTAGCCATCTTTGATTACCTTCATCAGGCGATAGGATTTCTCCCACAACACCGGTCGGTAGATTTCATTGTCGAACCGCAGCATCCGGATCTCATGTGCCTTGAGCATCATTTTACTTTTTCCGGTTCCAATCTGAACCCGATCCAGCATGTCAAAAGAAATCATTTTGAATTCGCCTCTGACCGTATCTCCTTTGGCCGTTACAGCAAAGTCGGATTGGCCCCAGGACAGGTGCGACATTATGATAAAAAGAATGCTGACAAATTTCTTCACGGTATAAATGTTTGGTCAAATATAGTAGCTGGCTGCAAATTATGGCATTTGAACGGAAGGGTTTTGATTTCTTTCCGCCTATCGGTTAGCTTCGCACCGCACTTTCGCTAATGGTCAAGTACAATCCCAAAGTCTGGTTTTCCCACATCTTTCACGCCTACAGCCGGCATGTGATGCGTACGTTGACGCCTGCAGTGCTTTTCATGGCACTGTTTTCAGCATTGCTTTGTTATCTGCTCCTGGATGTATTCAACATCCATGAAAGTGACTTTAAGCCAACCACGGATATGCACTCCCTCCTGGGGGTGGTGTTGGGTTTGTTTTTGGTTTTCCGCACCAACTCGGCTTATGACCGCTGGTGGGAGGGACGAAAGTTATGGGGAAGTTATGTCAACAATACCCGGAATCTGGCACACAAGCTCAACGCCTTTTTGCCACAAGATGATCTGGAAAACCGCCACTGGTTTTCCAAAATGATTTCCAATCTGGTGGCTTCTACCCGCGATCATTTGCGGAATGAAGCCGGATACACCAACCTGCAAGTGCCGGACGAACATTTTCTTCCACGCATGCGAAAGGCCATACACATTCCGAACCGGATCAGTTCCTTGCTATATGAGCGTGTGAACGAACTGTATCGGAAGAACGTGATTACCGGAAATCACTTGTTTGTCATCGACAAGGAACTAAAAGAATTTTCGGACATCATCGGGGCCTGCGAACGAATTAAAAACACACCCATTCCTTATTCCTATACGATGTACTTAAAGCAGTTTATCTTTATTTACATCATCACGTTGCCATTGGCTTTTGTCACCAAAACCGGATACATGGCCATTCCGATGGTGTCACTCATTACCTTCGTTTTGCTGGGTGTGGAACTGATAGCCGAAGAAATTGAGGATCCGTTTGGTAAGGATATCAATGACTTGCCGACCGATGAGTTATCCGAACGCATAGCCGAAAATGTAGAGGAGATTCTTATTCAGAAAAGCTAGCTCCAATAGTCATACTGCATGTAGCTGGCGGTTTCATCGGCTGCCTCCTTGCCCAGCAGGCGGGAAATAACATAAAAGGACATGTCTATGCCCGCAGATATACCGGCTGATAAGACAATCTTTCCATTATCCACCCAACGCTCCTGCGGCATTAATACGGTATCTGGAGCCACCGACCGCATCATCTCTACCGCTCCTTTGTGCGTAGTGGCTTTTAATCCGTGAAGAAGATCGGCCTTTGCTAACAATAACGATCCTGTGCAAACAGACAACACCATCTCGGCTGTTTGATGCTGGTTTCTGATCCAATTCAGCAACACCGGATTATCCATTTCTTTTCGGGTACCGAACGGTTGGCCATCGGCATGGTATCCACCGCCTCCGGGAATTAAGACCATGTCGGGTAGAGGTTCTTGCCCCAACACATACGTGGGGTTGATCATCAGATGATTACGGGCCCGGATCGAAGGTTTTTCGGCAACGGTAAACACCTCAAACGGTTTAGCGTTGGAAGACCGTAGCCCACAGACCGAGAACACTTCGAAGGGGCCGGCAAAGTCCAGTACCTCCACTTCATCAAACAAAAGAATGGCCAGTTTGCGGGTCATCGATTTAAAAAGCTACTGAGTAAATAAAATAGAAGATGATCAAGACAATCATCACGGCATACATGATCAGATCTACCCGCACGTATGCCTTATACTCCTGATATAGATCTTTTAATTTTTTAAACATTTTTGAACGCCATAGGGGTAAAGATCATGGAATGTGTCTCTAAGATCGTAACCATCCATCACATGAAAAAAAACCGTCTAAAAGATAACTCCTGCAAACGGTCAATGCTAATCATTCCCTTGAATAAATAAAAAAACAAATTCTTAACATCTCAAAGAAACAAAATTCAAAGGTTTACGTCTTAACACGGTGGCCTATGAAGCTAACTCCTGAACGAAAACAACTTTTTGACAGATCAGAACTTTAAGTTTCTTTGACTGTTACCCTTTCACACACCTATTTACCTGATAACAAACGACATGCGGTTAAAACTATTACTGATTCTGCTATTTCCCTGGGTTGCTATTGCTCAAAACAAATTTACCATGAGTGGTTACGTCAAAGATGCAACCGATGGCGAAGCGTTGATTGGCGCAACTATATACATTTCTTCGCTGGGCACAGGCGCTACTACCAACGTGTATGGGTTTTATTCCATCACCCTTCCCGAGGGTTCCTATGAAATCGACTTTAGTTATATCGGCTATGCCACGCAAAAGAAAGTAGTTCAACTCACCCAAAACAACCGGTTGGATATCGAATTGGAGGCCGAAGGGAAACAACTGCAGGAAGTGGTGATAACATCGGAAAAAGAAGAACAAGGTGTCAAGGCGCTGGAGATGAGTACGAATCGGTTGGATATCAAAACCATCATCCGGATTCCGGCTTTCCTGGGCGAAGCCGATGTGATCAAAAGTTTGCAGCAATTACCCGGGGTGACCACCGTGGGAGAGGGGGCTTCCGGTTTTAACGTGAGGGGTGGCAATGTCGGTCAGAATCTGATCTTGTTGGATGAAGCTACCGTGTATAATTCCTCCCATTTGCTGGGATTTTTTTCGGTCTTTAATCCGGATGCAGTAAAAGACACCAAACTTTATAAGGGAGCCATTCCTGCCCAGTTTGGTGGTCGTATTTCTTCCCTGTTGGATGTTCGGATGAAAGAAGGAAACAATAAAGACTATGAGGTAAACGGAGGGGTGGGCACCATTTTCAGTCGGGTAGCCGTGGAAGGTCCGCTGTTCAAAAGCGATGGTTCTTTTATTGTGGCCGGCAGAAGATCGTATGCGGACATCCTTGCCCGGCCGTTTGTTGAGATTTTGGGAGATGGAGGCGCCTTAAACTTTTATGATTTGACCGGCAAAGCCAATTATAATATCAATAAGCGCAACCGTATCTTCGTATCAGGCTATACCGGTCGCGATAATTTTTTCTTTGCCCGCAATCAGGGCTTTTCCTGGGGTAATAATACCGGTACCATCCGATGGAATAAAATTTTTAATGATCGCCTGTTTGCCAATTTCTCCGGAATCTTCAGCCGCTATGATTACTCTTTACAATTTGGGGAAAACGATCGCGACAGATTTAAGTGGACATCGTCCATCCGCAATCTGACGTTTAAACCTTCCTTCACCTATTTTATCAACACGCAAAACGAGTTGTCTTTTGGAGTCGAAGCCAATTATTATTCCTTTAAACCGGCTAACGCCACCGTGACATCCAGTGGGAAAAGCGAACCCATCAGTCTGCCGGAGAAGTTTAACCTGGAGTCAGCGGTCTATCTGGGAAATAGTCAGAAGATCGGTGAACGATTCGCCATCGAATATGGACTGCGGTTCTCTTATTTCAATGGATTTGGCCCGGGCACCGTGTATACGTTCAATGATACGATCCCCGGAAGAAGAAGAAGTCCGGTATCGCAGGAAACCGTAAGCCGGGGCAAGACCACGTCTACCCATCAGAATTTTGAACCCCGCTTTTCCATGAAAGTAGAATTGGATGATCGCAGTTCATTAAAAGCAAGCTACACCCGGATGGCCCAGTATCTTCATCTCATTTCCAACACGACTGCTTCCAATCCGTTGGACGTTTGGACGCCCAGTTCCAATAACATCAAACCGCAGTTGGGCGACCAGTTTGCGCTGGGATACTTTCGCGACTTTGGTCAAGAGCGTTCCTATGAGTTTTCAGTGGAGAGTTATTACCGAAACACGCAAAATCAAATCGACTACATTGACGGAGCCGACTTGCTGATCAATGAATTTCTGGAGGGTGACCTGCTGGTAGGGAAGGGACGCGCCTATGGTCTGGAATTTTATCTTCAAAAGAAAGTCGGTCGGCTGAACGGATGGGTGGCTTACACCCTCGCCCGTACCGAGTTGAAAGTAGACGGCATCAATCGCAACGAATGGTATGCCACCCGGTTTGATCAGACACACAACCTGAAGGTCAGCGGGTTTTATGAAATCAATAAGCGCTGGTCGGCTTCAGCCAACTTCACGTTTGTCAGCGGCACTCCCAACACATTTCCTACGTCACGGTATGTTATTCAAGGGGTCTTGATTCCCTACAATGCAGACGACTCGCGGAACAACGTCAGATTACCGGCTTATCACCGACTGGATATTTCTTTCCGGCTGGAAGGAAAGACCCTGAAACGCAATGGCAAAGAGCGGAAGAATTCTGATTATTGGGTGTTTGGGGTGTACAATTTGTATGGAAGAAGAAATCCGTTTTCAACATATTTCACCCAGGGGACAGACCGGGTAGCTCAGGGGGCTCCCATCAACAGCGAGGCCCGGCAGCTCTCGATCATCGGTACCCTCATCCCTTCTGTTTCCTATAACTTTAAATTCTGATCATTTATGATTCGTCTAATAACTTCTTTTGTTGGTGTGGGCATGATGGGTTTGTTTCTGCTGTCATGTGATGATGTGATCGACCCTACGTTGAAAAACGCAGAACCGGTGTTGGTGATTGATGCGTGGTTAACCAATAAGCCTGGGAAACAACAGATCCGGATTACGAAAACACAACCGTATTTTGAAAGCGTATTGCCTCCCGGTGTTTCAGGAGCTGCCGTGCAGGTGGTGGATGAAAATGGCTTGGTCTATACGTTCACCGAAAGCGGGCAAACAGGTCTGTATGAGTGGACCCCGGCCGGGACGGAAGTCTTCGGTCAGGAAGGTCTCGATTATGAACTAGCGGTAGTGGTGGATGGTGAAACGTTTGTAGCCACTTCTCGCATGGGACGGGTGCCAGAGATTGACAGCATCACTTTTTTCAGGGAAGAAGCTACCCAGTTTACCGATGAACAGTTTCAGGCCGAATTCTGGTCAGTAGATGTGGAGGGAGAAGGAGACTCCTATTGGATACGCGCCTACAAGAATGGACAGTTGCTAAACAAACCCAGCGAAATCATTACTGCCTATGATGCCGCCTTCTCGAAAGGAGGAAATTTTGATAATGCCAACTTCATTGTGCCCATCCGCAGAGCCATCAATCCTTTTGATGAAGACCCTGCCGATGACAGCAAAATCCTTTCACCGTATGTGGTGGGGGATTCTGTGTATGTAGAAATCAATGCCGTGACCGAAGCTGCCTTTAATTTTCTGAACGAAGTGCGTATTCAAACCGACCGGCCCGGTGGTTTTGGAGAATTGTTCTCCACGCCACTAGCCAACGTATCTACCAACATTACCAACACCGCTACCAATGGATCAAAGGTGGTAGGTTTTTTTAATGTAGGCACCGTGTCGGGGCTAGGTCGGAAATTTACCAGTCTAGACGATTTGAGCGAGAAGTAAAACTCTTCTGTCAGTCGGTGGCTCTCGAAGGCAAGTGCGTGATAAGTCATGGTTCGGGGGCCTCACCATGACAAATCTTTGCAATCGTTCTGAATTTCATTCGGAGAATCCTGCCACGCTGAGGCCCTCGAAGCGTTATCCGAGAAGTCATGGCTCAGCACCTCACCATGACAAGTTCATAGGAAAAATTTACTTTGAAAACTTCTGTCAGCCGGAGGTTCTCGAAGGCAAGTGAATGATAAGTCATGGTTCGAGGGCCTCACCATGACAAATCTTTGCAATCGTTCTGAATTTCATTCGGAGAATCCTGCCACGCTGAGGCCCTCGAAGCGTTATCCGAGAAGTCATGGCTCAGCACCTCACCATGACAAGTTCATAGGAAAAATTTACTTTGAAAACTTCTGTCAGTCGGAGGCTCTCGAAGGCAAGTGAGTGGTAAGTCATGGTTCGAGGGCCTCACCATGACAGACTTTGAAGTTTCTATTTAGCAACAACCATTTCTTTATCTTTGGCAGATTACGCTATCACATGAGAAAGCTGCTTCTGTTATTTTGTCTGATCAGTACAGTCGGTGGGGCGCAAACCACCCTCAACACCAACCCACCCTCCCTGCGTTGGTATCGACTGAAAACTCCTCACTTTAAAATTCTTTATCCCCAAGGTTTCGAGGTGCAGGCACAACGGATGGCCAACACCCTGGAGACCATTTATGAACCAGAGGCCGCCACCATGGGAGTGAAGCCTCGGCCCATTCCGTTGATTCTACAAAACCAGTCGTCCATCTCCAACGGGTTTGTCACGCTCGGGCCACGCAGATCTGAATTTTTCTCCATGCCCTCTCAGGATTACAATTTTGTCGGCACCAACGATTGGCTGGATTTATTGGCCGTACACGAATACCGGCACATCGCCCAGTTTCAACGAAGCATGACGGGCGTCAATAAACTGGCCTACTATGTTTTTGGTCAACAGACATGGGCGGCCTTAAGCTTTGTCTCAGCGCCTCAGTGGTTCTGGGAAGGAGATGCCGTAGCCATTGAAACAGCCTTTACCCCTTCCGGACGCGGACGCATCCCCCATTTTGACATGATTTTTCGCAGCAACCTGCTCGAAGGAAGATCCTTTAACTATCACAAACAATACCTGCGTTCTTACAAACACAACATTCCTAACCATTATGTGCTGGGATATCAAATGGTCAATTATCTGCGCGATAAAACCAATGATCCGATGATTTGGGAAAAAATTGCCAGACGGGCCTGGTCAGGATCCATTATCCCGTTCACATTTTCATCAGCCATTAAAAAAGAAACAGGTCTCTATGTCACAGATCTTTACCGGGAGATGGCGGCCGATCGTCAGCAAAAATGGAAGACACAAACCGATACCCTCGTGTTGACTCCCCTGGAGACCTTAACCCCCCGTAAAGGAAAAGCGTTTACCGACTACCAGTTTCCGCAGGTGTTAGACGATGGCCAAATCCTCGCACTGAAAAATGGTATCGGAGACATCGATCAGTTGGTGGTGGTCGGAAAATCAGGACGAACTTTTGTTCCCGGCATTGTCAACAACTCCGGAATGTTATCGGCTGCCCAGGGGCGCATCGTATGGAATGAATACCGCTTTGACCCCCGCTGGCCCATGCGCACCTACTCCGTGGTGATGGCGTATGACACCCGTGCCCGGATGAAACATCAGGTGTCGAAAAGATCCAGATATGCCGGAGCCGCCCTTTCACCCGATGGAAACACCATCCTCACCATCGAGACCGGAACCGATTACCAAACACGGATGGTCTTGCTGGATTATCTCACCGGAGCGGTGATCTCAACCTTTGAAAACCCGGCCAACAGTTACTACTCCATGCCCGTCTGGGAAGATGACAACAGTGTGCTGGTGATTAAAACCCTTCCGAAAGGCAAAACCATTACACAGTTAAACGTAAAAACCGGAGAGCAAAAAGATCTGTTGCCCGTTACGCAGGATAACCTGGGCGCGCCCCGCCCGTATGGGCGTTACATCTTTTATAATTCCCCCCGCAGCGGAATCGACAACATTTACGCCTGCGACAGGCAAACCGGAATTCAGTATCAGGTAACGGTGAGCAAGTATGGAGCCTATAATGCCGTGGTATCTTCCGATGGAAAAAAATTGATTTATTCCGATCACACACGCGATGGACAGGACATCGTGCAGACCGACATCGACCCCGCGCGATGGAAAGTCGTTTCAAGTCAGCCCCGGCAGCCTTCTACGTTTTTTAAACACCTGGTAGAGCAGGAGGGGCACCCCGATATTTTAAGTACCGTTCCGACAACTTCATACGAAGCAAAACCTTACTCCCGCATCCGGGGAATGGTTAACCCACACAGTTGGGGAGCGTTTTTTAATAATAGTAGTTTAACACAGGCCGAAGTAGGTATATCCTCCAAAGATGTTTTAAGTACCACCGAATTGTATGCTGGTTACGTCTATGATATCAATGAGCGAACGGGCTCGTGGAAAGGACGGGTTAGTTATCAGGGTCTCTATCCGATCATAGACCTTGAGGTATTGTCAGGTAACCGTCAGGAAGAGACAGGCATTTTAGGTAGGGATGTAGAGTTACGGTGGAAAGAGGTTACCGCCTCCGGAGGTATTCGACTTCCGTTTGTTCTCACCAAATCAAAATACCTCAGTCAACTGGAGATCAGTAATCAAATTCAATTGACCGATGTTAATTCTTTTTCCAATAAAGTCTCTGAGGATGGAACGGTGGTAGCGGAGGGAAATAGCCGGTTTGTTTTAGCGAATGACACCCTTGCCTACGGTTTTATTGACCAGTCTTCTAATGGGAAGCTATTGGCTAATCGATTGGTAGTTTCCTGGACCAACTTTCTGAAGACAAGCCCACGCGATTTTAATCCTGCCTGGGGACAGTTTTTGACGTTGGAAAGTTTCACCACACCCTATGGCGGGGATTTTCAGGGAAGGCTTACCGCTATTCGTGCCGGACTCTATTTTCCCGGACTGGCCAAACACCATTCGCTGGTGTTCAGATTTAGTTCGCAGTCCATGTTGGAATCAGTCAATACAGACACGTATAACTTCCGCAACCGTGTTTTCCGTCCGCGTGGGTATGCTTATCCGCGCGATTCAAAGTTCACCAGTTTCTCCTCCAACTATGCACTGCCATTGTGGTATCCGGATATTGCGCTGGGCCCCATCCTGAACATCCAGCGCATCAAGGCCAATGCATTTCTGGATTGGGGGCAGGGTAGTGGAAGAAATTTTTTTTACAACATCAATAATAATCAGGTCTACTTTTCTTCGGCAGATGCAAACTATCTTTCCATGGGGATGGAACTCACGGCAGATATCAACCTGTTTCGTTTCCTGCCTCAATTTGAGATAGGCGTCCGTACTACGTATCTGAGCGCCAATCGCTTTAATAATAGCGGGGTAGTCACCGAAGTCATCATCGGCAACATTCCTTTTTGAAGGAATCAAGCAAGTTCTAAACCATGGTTTCAAGAATTCTTAATTCTGACTAATTTGGAGATGAAAACAAATCACATAAGAAAGACGGCAGTAATCGAATCATTAAATAAGTTGCCTGACGAGTTTTCAATTGACGAGATCATGGAAAGATTAATAATCATTGAAAAAATTGAAAGAGGACGTCAAGACGTAAGAGACGGAAAAATAAATACAGAGGAATAAGCCAAAGCAAAGTTGGGTAAATGGTTAAATTGATTTGGACTGACCAGGCAATTGCGGATCTCTGTGGATAGTAATTAATAAATGAATAAATAAACTTAGTTAACAAACAACCCGGTCATATGAATAAAAATATAATCATTGGACTTCTGACAGTTGTGTCAGTGCTTTCACTGACATACGGATACGTTCAAAAGCAAAGAGCAGACGAACAGGAGGCTATAGCGATGGAGAATATAAAGATCGCGAACGAACAGAGAATCATGGCCGAACAGGCAGCGAAAGAAGCTGAGAGGCAAAGAACGATGGCTGAACATCGAGCGATGGAGCAAGCGGCAATGGCTCAAAAAGCTCTGGAGGATGCAAAAAGAAAAAAATGAATTGAACTGCTTGGGTAACTGTTAGTAGCTCGCAGAAAAGATTAAAAAAACCTTTAATTTTAGTATGAAAAACGGTCTGAGTGTACGGAACGAAATATAATTAATCGTGATGGTTGGCTTTTAAGTGCTGTCGTTTTTTAAACAAAACATTGAAATTAGATGAAAAAAAATCATTGTGTTGTATTGTTACGTTGTATTTCATGTTGCAATCTTGTACTGACTATTCAGCAGTCGGTTTTGAAGACTCATTGGGTCAAGAGAAATTTTCTAGTCACACAGGCATATCATCGAATACCCTTGAAAACATGGGGTATGCGATTTGCTCTCCGCTAACAAGTGAATTGGATAATAATAATAACCCTGTGGGTGGAGGTGTTGGGTATAATCAAATGATAAATCCGTCTCAAGCAGATTACACCGTAACCACATTGGCAGGTTTGAAGACGGCCCTCAATAATGCCCAACCTGGAGATATAGTTTTTTTACCGAACACAGTAGTCATAGAAATAACAGATCCAGATGACTACAATCTGCCAATAAAAGAGGGCGTAACACTCGCGAGTAATAGGGGTATTGATGGTTGTGGAGCAATAATAAAAACTAATTTGTATGGTCTGATTACACAATGCCTCGGTTGTACATCAGACTGGATTTCAGATTTCGAATTTAAGAAAGGAAGACATCTCTTTCAGGTGCAAGGCAACAACGTAAGGATTACGGGTATAAGATTTTTTGGCCCCTCGACTGAGGTCGGTGACACCGTTTTTATGAAAGGCAAAAAGTGTATAGACTCCAACGGATTCAATAGCCTTCAAATCGATAATAATGAATTTAAAGGCTGGCCATATGAAGCTATTTCGATAAGTCAAAATTCATCTAATAAAATTTTGATTAAAAATAACTACATTCATCACAATATTCAATCAGGTTTTGGCTATGGAATTTCTCTCAATGGCTCAAATGCATTTGCCTTATGTAAGGGAAATTATTTTGCGTACAATCGTCATGATATCACAAATACAGGAAGGTCTAATTCTGGCTATGAAGCTTCATATAATGTAGTTGGGCTAGGTGGTACTTCCCATAATTTTGACTCGCACGGGGGATGTGAGAATAGCGCAACGGGCGAACAAGCAGCCATTTCAGGGTCATTTTATCATATCCACAATAACCTCTTTTATGATAATGGCTACGCCAATATCGGCATCCGAGGAATTCCTGAGATTATGTGCTTAGTAGAAAAAAACCGATTTGCTAAGTCCTCCAGTCAAAATATTGTCAGGCAAAGGCAAGAAAACAGAACATGTCGAGCCATCTTTAATGAAAATGTTTTTGTGTGGAACAATGTATATAACTATAATTCATTAGGGACTTATGGGGGACATTATGTAAGCAGAATATGGA
>ERZ1066130.110-NODE-110-length-47771-cov-11.444002_pt1 | contig 47771 bp, 44 predicted proteins | sample MGYA00382777_ERZ1066130 | MGnify/ENA primary metagenome ERZ1066130 (study PRJEB33369, sample SAMEA5778360) | biofilm metagenome | biome: Industrial cooling water; feature: Water cooling tower basin; material: Biofilm | place: United Arab Emirates | collected...
TGCCCAGCATCACCAGGTCATTCACATTGATTTCGGTGATGTAGCGTTTCTCGCCCTTGTCGGTTTCATATACGCGGTGGATGAGTTTGCCCTCCACACATACTTCCGATCCTTTCTTTAAGTACTTGCCCGCCACCTCGGCCAGCTTGCCCCAGATGATCAGGTTGTGCCATTGCGTGTCTTCTACCTTTTCGCCTTTGGCGTTCTTGTACGAATCCGTGGTGGCGATGGACAGGGACGCTTTCTTCTGGTTATCTTTACCAAAGGTTTTCACTTCCGGGTCTTTGCCTAACCGACCGATCAATTGCACGCTGTTTCTCAGACTTTTCATAGTTGTATTTGGTTTTAGTTGAACATACGAGTGTTTAAAAGGCCACCGGGTTTTTTGACCGATGCCGCTGCAAAGGTGGGGGAGGGGAAAAGGCATATCCGTGTATTAATCGGTTACTTTCGGTTATACTCACTTGTAGTCGTTTGTCAACGGGTAAAACCCAAAATTGAGCTAAAAACGCGTTTTTAAGTTTAGGAAAAGGGGAGTATCTTCGTAAAAGGCAGCCTGGAATTTAGATGGAGTTGCGTGGATATCTAAGTTGTGGGTAATTGGGCTGGCTCCGTGGACAGATTCGACAAATGGAAAAAAGAGTAATTAGAGACATTCGTCACTATGAACAAAAACCAGGCAATTACACTGGTAAGTTTGACGGTATCCTTGGTAATGTTTACAAAGGCTCATTTGAAATCAAATGTATCGGACAAAGAATTGCGAGAAAGTTAAACGAGCTTAAGTTCATCTCAGGCGACTTTGACCATCTATACATTGACCTAACTAACAAACTTGACAGGGACGTAATAATCGAACGAGATTATGAACAGGATAAACAAATAAAATATTTCGACTTCGGACAAGGCGTTGAAGATTTTAACGACCTGACTAACAAAGGAAGAGAGGATAGAATAACGGAAATAACATTTAAGGTTCTGAAATGGAAATTCGGACAAAACGAAAATGACAAAGTATTGATTGAATCGGTTGAGAAACTAATTCAAAATGACGGACGAAAGATACTAATTAACTATAAAGACAAAGAGACGAAGGACTATAAGCTTAATATCGGTTTTCAGATAGCACCAACCGACAACAAGTCTAAAATCGTAATTGACTATTTAGTAAAGAAGGACAATAAACGATTAAGGGGAGATTTTGATTTAAAGCATTATGAAGAAATCTATTATCTCGTGGACAAAATTTCAAGTGACGGACAGCGGATTAGATTGCAACCAAAGAAGTCAATGAGAGCAGGAATCGCGACAGCTGGGTACAAGACTCCGGTGACAATTGACATTAAAGACTTAAAGACAATTGACTGAAAGCCCAACCCCACAACAGTGTGTTTATTTCAGCCGCTGGTGACGTGTTGTTATAAATTTTAGTTTTTATATTTCGTTTCGGCACGTGGGACAAGACGCGGCTTCGAAATCCGCAGCCGTCATAAATACAGGTCGTTGTGATTAATACGGCCCGAACAGAGAAGACCTTAAATAGATATAACCAATGATGAACAAGATAACGATTTTAATTCTAACAATTTATTTAGTCAGTTCCTGCGGACAGAAAGAAGTATTGACTCAAATGACAGAACAGCAATTGAATGACCTAAAAAGAAAGATTGAAAATGTTGGATTACAGATTGCACTTGCCGATATGGATTCACTTGAACCGGGTGAATTTGAAAACTACAAAATGAAACTTAATAGAGTTATTGACTTAATGCCGACTACCTGGACAATGGATTCATCTAAACTAACGATAGATAGTTATATAAAGAAAAGCAATTTCGGTGACAACTATTTAACATACTCCTACAAAATGGGACAACTACAAACCTCAACAGAAGTTCCACAACATGTAAAAGACTCATTTGATAAAAACTTTGTATGTTACTCTGGAGAGTATTGGAAGGAGCTTAACATTGAACAATCAATTGGGTTTATGTGGGACACCCTGGGGACTAAAATGATGGTTCAAATAGTAAACACGAAATAAACCGCACGGCCTACAACAAAAGTGGTTTGGAATCAAATTAAAGTTTGGATTTTGAAACCTAGTTTTTCATTTTTAACCCTCCTATTCCCCGCACGGCATAAACACAAACATTAGTATCGTAACAGATCTATTGAATACGCTTCTTCACCGATCATCAATGCCTGAAGAATCGCATTATCGGCATGATCAGCCAAAAATATTGAAATGAAAAGAATACTACTTATACCATGGCTGATCATGTTGATTTTAGTCACATCCTGGCTTGCCTGGACTTTTTTCACTCGCCTGACATTAGCGTATAACGAAGAAGGACGATATTTGGACGAAACAACGATGATCGTTTATAAACAACAGGCCGTATGGATTTACGGATTTTTGACGGGAATCGGTATCGTTTTAATAGCTTTGACTTTCGTAGTGAGAAAAAACAGAAAATGAATAGGTAGTAGTCTGAAAGCGTTATTGGGAAATTAAATAGAACAAGAAGCAAATCGCGCTAACATGTTTAAAATACTTTTCGTTGCACTATTACTATCTCCCATCATGGGGTTAGCACAGATCTTGACTCCGGCCACACCGATCACTATTACCAAAACATGGTCTCAACAACCGAGCGGATACACCTACCCCATAAGCATTTCGGTTCCTCCAGGTCTGGTGCCACCAGATGGGTTTCCGGTATGTATATTACTTCACGGCAACGGCTCCCAGAATTTGGGGAATTTGGCAGGTCCACCCATGATCAGCCAGGGTCAGTTTGGTTCCACGCTGCCTTGTCATATTCTTGTTGCTCCCACAGGATATCAAAACAGTTGGAACATCTGCGCTGAAAACAGCGATGCCCCGGATCTGGAAATGATTCATGACCTTGTCAACTTGAGTATCAGTAATACAAATGATAACTTAATTCCTTACCTCGGGGGGCCTTCTGTAGTCGGGGCAAATTTTTTGCCGGCTGAAACGGCAGCCTTTAACATAGCTACCCATAAAGGGCATACGGGCAGTATATTAACTTCTGGAACAGTCACAGGCAGTGGGACTACGGCAATTACGGAATATTCGTATTTATCAGGAGGCGTGGTTCATATAAAAGGTAGTGCAGGTCATCAGGCCAATGGTACTCAAAAAGCCTACATAACCAATTATTTTTCAGACTGCGATGCAGTTACGGGGGTGGAGGAGAAGGACCTTCCCAAAATCAAAGTTTATCCCAACCCTGCAACCAAGCTGGTGAATGTAACGTTTGATTCATCTTTAGTAGGCTCGGACTACACCGTGTATGATCATATGGGAAGAACTCACTTGTTCGGGAAAATTAATTCCGAGAACATCAATATTGATCTGACTGGCTTGTCTAAAGGTATTTATTTTTTAAGTATCGGAGTAGATTCTAAACACGTTACAAAAATCATGAAGGAATGAAACCAGTCCATCAAGGCCCTTGGGTGGATTCAGGGGTAGTTTGAACTTTCGTGCTGCTTAAAATTTTTAGGGGTACCAGGATAGTTTAGTGGGCCACGCCCACCACCTTGCCAATCTGCCAAGCGGCATTACCAACGCTAAAAAACAACACCGAAGAATGAAAATAGTAGTAATGTCCATTGGAACTCGTGGAGACATTGAACCTTTTTTGACCCTTGGAGAAATTTTATCTAAAAAGGGACACCGCATCGTGTATGGGTTCCCGGAACAATACTGTCATCTGGTACCTGAAAGTGATAAGAAGTATGCTTTTACTTCCAGGTTTTTAAACCTGATCGAAGGAGAAGATGGAAAAATGGTCATGGATGGTGCGATGGGTATAAACAAACTGAAAGCCATTCTGAGGCTTTACAAGGAAGGAATGACGGTCAATAATATTTTGGTACAGGAGCAATTCAATCTGGTACAAAGTGAAGAACCTGATTTAATCATCCATAATGGAAAATGTAATTACCCTTTGTTGTGGCACGTATCTACCGGTAAGAAAATAGTTTTGATAAGCCCTATTCCATATTTCATCCACTATGTAAAAGGGTTTGGTCATACAGGGTTTGGTTTTTATTATGGCGAGTTTATCAACAAATTAACCTATCGAATCGCAAACTTTGGACTTGTCAAAACCATTTTTGACGCACAAAAAGTACTATCGTCCACCGGTACTACCGTGCCCAAAAGCATCATCCGGGAGAAAGTGTTTTCTGAAAAGTTGATATATATGATATCGCCTTCCTTATTTACCAAACCATCGAATTGGGGTTCAAATACTCATGTTTTAGGATACCATGAGCGAGAAAAGAAAACGAATTGGTTGCCGGATGAGAAGATTATGGAGTTTACTCAAGCGCATCCGAAAATATTGTTTTTGACATTTGGGAGCATGATTAACTCAAATCCCAATAAGACCACACAAACGATCTTACGGGTACTCACCCAACTGAAAGTTCCGGCCATCATTAACGTTGCTGCGGGTGGGCTTGTCGAACGGAAAGAGTTTAAGGAAAACAGCTTATTTCATTTCACCACGCAAATCCCCTACGATTGGGTGTTAGCGAAATGTTACGGGATTATCCATCATGGGGGTTCGGGAACAACTCACAGTGGCATAAAGTATGGTTGCGTTTCGATGATTTTACCTCATATCTTTGATCAATTTGGCTGGAATAATTTGATTGCGAAAACAGGGTTAGGACCCAAAGGAATAGCCATCAATAAAATCACGGAAGAAAACTTAACGCCACTGATTTATGATTTATGGGAAAACAAGTCATATAAGTTAAAAGCAAAGGAAATGGCTGATCGGATTTTACAAGAGAATTTTGAGGCGGAACTGTATGAGATGTTAGTTAGCAACTAGAAATACCACCCTCTGTCAGGCTGATCTCGATCAAATCGAGATCGAAGCCGATTTGAAGCCAGAAATGCCATGTCATCAATGATAGCTGAACGATTAAAGAAACTTTTCGACCCTTTTATTTGCCTCGACCTGCAAGTGTGGAAGAATTTTGAAAAACTGGGGGTAACAGCGAGCTTCCCCAAAGAAACCATTTTAAAAAAAGCGGATACGGTCGAAAGACACTTAAACTTTATCCTCCAGGGGAGTGGTGGCAATTTACTATGGAATGATAGTGGTTTTGTCTGTATTGACATCGTTTTTGAAAATGATTTTTTAAATGACTATATGTCGTTTACTTTACAGAGAGCGACACCCATCGAAGTCAGACTTTTTGAAGACTCTACGATTTTTCAAATCTCTCATCAAAATTTTCAAAAAGTTTTGGTCGCGGGTAAGTATGCTGAAAAGATAACAAGACTTGCTGCTGAAATGACCTTTATTGAGAAACAACAGCAACAAATTGACTTATTGACAAAAACTGCCAGGGAAAGGTACCTGGAACTTTTAGCCAATAAAAAGGGTATCAGGAGAACTCAATTAAAATATCTCGCATCCTATCTTGGTATTACCCCCCAAAGTTTGAGTAGAATTCGGGCAGAAAAAAGGTGAGACTTACCAAATGGTAACTATTTTGACGGAAAAGTCATGTTTTTTTGCATTTGGATTCAAGTGAGCCATGAGTTCAAAGATTTTCGATAGCCTAACTATCCAAGCTTTTGGAGAATGTGTTCATCGATTCAAATCAGAGATGAGGGCATAGACTAATTAACACGTAAGGAATATAATCAAGCAGATGAAAGCCACACACCATCCAATCCCTTTGTCAAAAACCATACTAGTTCTTGTTGGATTTCCAATAATCGCTACGCTCATTTCCTTATTGCTATTAAATCGTACACTGATTACAAATCTTGGACTTGATTTCTTTAATACTTTTTGGATAATCATTATTGGTTGGTACTTAACTCAAATTTATCTTGTTTCAAGAATTCTTCATTCATCTGGTTGGAAATGGGCGGACATTGGATTTTCTTTTTCAAAGAAGGAAGCATTTTATTTTATAGGTGGCTATTTACTTGTAGCGTTTGGTTTGCTTGTTTTTGTTGAATTAGTTTTAGCCAATGCGATAATAGATCCGGAAAAAATGAACAACATCTCTTCATTGACGCCCCGGACAACGGGAGCCAGGATAATATTTATTTTAATGGGCTTGACAGCAGGGTTAGCAGAAGAAATTGTTTACAGGGGATTTGCCATTAAGGCCCTAGAAAGTAATCAAATAAACAAGTGGCTCGCTGTTCTGATAGCTGCTATTCCTTTTGTCTTTCAGCATGGCTTAAAATCAATTGACCAATTTTGGTGGTTTTTAATCTGGGGTATTGTTTTTGGCGTACTTTTTCTATTGCTAAAGAAGCTAACGGTAAATATTATTATTCATTGGCTGGTCATATTGTCTGCCATGATAGCGATTTTGCAAGTCACGCAGTGAAGTCGTTCATTTCCGTAGTATGCCAGCAGCAAAGCTATAAAATCGGAGGCATCGAACATGGGTTTGAGTTCAAGCAGAAGAAGCCAAAAAAATGTTCTTTATATCTGAATCTGCTGACATAGGGTTGACAGTCGACAGCGCATACTTTGTAGAAAAAAAATCAATCCTATGAAAATTAGTTTGTGTACACTGACCTGGTTGGCAATTTTGGGACTCTTAGGCTGTCAAACCCCAAAAACGAATGCCCCTTTTACCAAAGGGGAAATTATGGAGTACGCCCCGATCATTTTAAAGGACAGCGTGACAGAAGAAACGCTCTTAACCTTATCTGCTGTACTTCACAGCGACTTTTTGATAAAACAACAGGGCTTCATCAGGCGCATGCTCGTTAAAACATCTGATAAGGAATATGTAGACATTGTTGTTTGGTACAGCAAGGAAAATGCTGACCGTGCAATCGAACAATCCATGCAGAGCAAGGCGTGTGAAAATTATTTTAGTTGTATAAAAGACCTTGAATCCGTTAATATCGCGCACTATAAAATACTGGCAGAATATGGTCAGTGATAAATTATCTCTTTGTGTTTCGGGGATGATTCAACCTTTATTAGCTTGCATCACTTGTTTCATATAGGCGAACAAGGATTAATGAATGCATAACCTCATGATTACCAGAGAAGAAGTTATCCAGTTGGAAACCAGACTATTGGCAGCCCAGCGACTCAGTGACGTAAATGAACTGGATCAGTTACTCCATGATGAACTGGTGGCGGTGGCGCCTACCGGCCAGATCATTACCAAAGAAATGGACCTGAATGCCCACCGCGCAAAGATGATGGTGATCGAAGACGCTTCCACAGAAATCGATGAAATCAGAATCATGGATGATACCGCCCTGACTGTGGTGACCATGACGGCCCAAGGGAAAATGATGGGAAAACCATTGAATGGAAAATTCAAATATCTGCGGGTTTGGAAACGATTTGATCATTCGCTAAAAGTAGTGGGTGCCAGCATCATGCTTCTTCCGGATGATGCTCGTTGACCTGAGAAAAGATGATTTTAGGTTTCTATCATTGTAACCTATTCTGCTGATTTTCCGTCTGGTAAGGCTATGATTGTCGAGCATGCAGAATTACGGTATCAGGGGAAGGTGATTTTTGAGCGACTCGTGATGTCTGCCAAATTTAAGCGTGTGCCCAAACTTTTTGTGGAGGATGAGGCCTGTTTTCTTTTTCTGACGAAAGGAGCCTTTCGTTTCCGGACACCTACCAATCTTCTCATCTTTCAGGAAGGCGATGGGATGCTGTCTAAATGTGGTAATTATTTTATTGAAAATATTGCCATTAATGAGGAGTCCGGGCATGAGGTCATCTCTGTGGTAGGCGCATTTTTTTATCCAGCTGTCGTGAAACACTTTTTTCAAACAGATTTGTCTATTCACGCCTTCCAAAAAACGTTTGATACGGTCAAAATTGACATCGAGCCGTTGATGAGGTCATTTATGGATAGTATCAATTATTTATTGGACAACCCGACCCTGGCTGACGAAAATCTAATTACTACCAAACTGAAAGAGTTGTTGTTGCTTTTAAGCAAGAGTGAAAAGGCAGATTCGGTCAGTACATTTGTTCATTCACTCTTTGTGGCCCACGAATACAATTTTGGGGAAATTATCCGGCAAAATCTTTATGCAAATCTTTCCATGGATGAATGGGCACGTCTTTGCAACATGAGTGTGGCTACCTTCAAACGAAAATTTTCCGAATTCTATGATCAAACCCCGGCCCGGTATATCCAGACCAAAAAGTTAGAAAAATCAGTTCAACTTCTGGCATATAAGTCAAAGCCCGTTTCTGAAATTGCCTATGAATGTGGTTTTGAAAACCTGTCAACCTTTGATCGTGTTTTTAAAAAACAGTTTGGAAAGACTCCACGCGAATATCGGTTGAGCTTAACGGATAACTAGTTGAGCTTTTTCGTCAAATCCTGATCGGTCTGTTCTGATCAACTTTGCCTGTTCATCAAGCAAAGAAAACAATGATCGTAGAGAAGGAAATTATTATAAACAAAAGCATTCAGAATGCATGGAATGTCCTTGGGGTAGATTTCGCCAATCCATCGCGGTGGGCATCGGCTGTCAATCATTCGGAGGGTGGGGGCAGCGCCATACATGGGTCTGCCTGTTCGGAAAGAGGCTGTGCCACCACCATGGGCAGCATCAGGGAGAAATTGCTCACGTTTTCCAGCGAGAAGTACGCTCTATCCTATGAAGTAGTGGAAGGAATACCTCCCATGGTAACGTCCGCCACTAACCAATGGACTCTGACCGAACTCAAGCCAGATCAATGTAAACTTCACATGAGGATGGATATCCGGCTCAAGGGTTTTTGGGTATTGTGGCTGGAGCCAATCCTGAAATGGCAAATGTCCAGGATGGGAACCCATCTGGTAGAAGACTTTGCTTTTTATGTTGAAAAAGGGATGCCTCATCCAAGAAAAATAAAAACCCAGCGCACATGAGTAAGCTTACAGGATATCTGGCGATTAATAGTTTGTTTTCAGCCATCAGTGGTCTGATCATGGTAGTCTTTTCCCACCAGATGAATCAATTGTTTCACCTCCAGTGGGTCTACATTTTCCCGGTGATAGGATTGAATCTGCTGATTTTTGCCGTGTTTGTTGGCTATGTTTCGTATAAACACGCTCATAATACCCGCCTCGTGTATACCATCACTATTCTTGACGCACTTTGGGTGGTGGGCAGTTTTAGTATTGTTTTTGGAAAATGGTTCGATCTGTCAGACGCAGGTTATGCTGTGATCAGTATCGTGGCCATCTGGATAGGTTTTTTGGCGTACCAGCAATGGATCAACAACAAACCTGGAGAAGGAGCTTCCGGTAATTGATAAAATTGAAGTAAACTAAAGTTTAATAATAATGAATACAACAATGTGGAGATTTATCCTTCCAGGCAGTTTTTGTTTAATAGGTGGATTGGTTATTTATTCCTGTAGTCCGGTCAGGCAAGCTGATAACAGAGCCGCACGACATGCGGTGAAGACCATTTATCCTACGCAGGCATTTGACTCTGTCAGCGCCAAGCAAATGCTGACATACGGCTCGGCTGGTATCAAAGGACTTATCTACAAAAAGACCAATAAACTGGCATTGGTAGGTGGGAAGGTATATGGAGCAAATGTTAGAATTATCTTATACCCGGTAACCCCCTACCTGATGGAGTTTTTTGAACTTCGGAAGACTCGGGAGAATAAAAAGACAAAAGTGTTTATTTCAGATGAGGCTAACCGATATCGGTTGGAAGTTACGTCCGATGATTACGGTCGATTTACATTTGAAAAAATGAAACCAGGAAGATATTTTTTACACGCCATCATGACCACCCGACAAAGTTATTCGCAGGATGTAGAGGTGGGGACCAATTCGTATGGAACCCGGTTTTATGAAAAACAACGATTTACAGAGACAAAGAATTACCGACTGGAACAGTTGGTGGAAATCAAGAATGAGAATGATGTTATTGAAGTGGTTTTGAAGTAACCCGGAATATAAGATGATGTTGACCAGAAGTTAATCAAATGAAGAATATCCTGATCATAAACGGGCATCCCCATGCCGAAAGTTTTAATGCAGGGCTGGCAAACGCCTATAAAAATGGCGCCCTACGTTCCGAGGCGGATGTAAAGGAAATTGTTATCCGGGATTTGGTGTTTAATCCCAACTTGCAATTTGGGTATCAAAAAAGAACCGAACTGGAGCCTGATTTATTAGATGCGTGGGAAAAAATCAAATGGGCTCAACATTTGGTTTGGGTTCATCCCGTCTGGTGGGGTGGGCTGCCAGCCATCACCAAAGGATTTATTGATCGACTTTTTTTGCCGGGTTTTGCTTTTCAACCACGGGAAAATTCCCTTTGGTGGGATCGGCTACTCACCAGTAAAACCGCTCATATCATTACCACTCTTGACCAACCCGGTTGGTACTATTGGCTTGCCTTTGGCCGGCCGAGTGTGAATCAATTAAAAAGAACTACGTTGGAGTTTTGTGGGGTAAAACCTGTAAAGGTGACCTACGTGGGTCCGATCAAAAACTCTACTCCGGGACAACGAAATAGATGGCTGAAAGAGATGGAGACATTCGGTCAGAAGCAAACGTAAGTTATGTTGGAACATCGGTCATGACTCTGTGAATGACTTGATTTTCTTTATCAGTGATATTTGAAAAAAAAGTGCCCAGTGTTCACTGAGCACCTTTTTTTCGAAAATGATTTTACTTGCTTGGGTTAAGGAGTAAACTCCAAAAACGAGTTGTAAAAAGTGCTCAAGACGGCTCCTGTTCCCAAATAGCCCTTTGAGCCGATCGCAAAAGCGGTTGCCCTATTTCTGGCATCAGAAGCTAAGTTGGCAACTTGCGTCCAGGTATTCGTAGCGGGATTGTATTCAAAACACGTACGACTTGTGTTACCAGTACATACATAGCCTTTGGTTCCAATGGCAAACGAAGACGCTGTTTGTGAATTGATACTGCTTGGATGATTAGCCTTTTGAGTCCAGGTGTTTGCAGTAGGATTATACTCCCAGGTGTCTTGTAAGGCCAGACTCAACTCTCCCCCAACAATGTAACCACTGTTGCCAATACTAAAGCTGCGTGCTTGAGATCTTCCTGCCACGGTCAGGTTTGCGCGTTGTGTCCATACGTTTGTTGAGGGGTCGTATTCCCAGAAATCATTTCTGCGTGCAAACGTGGTCAAATTATCAATACCGGTTCCGACATAACCTTTAGTACCTATTGAAAAGGCGGCTGCGTTGTTTCGTGCCGTACCTCCAAAATTAGCTCGGGCTGTCCAGGTATTGGTGCTGGGGTCATATTCCCAAAAGTCATTTCTCAGGTTAGGCGTTGGCGCACCGTCATCGCCCGTTCCTATATAACCCTTTGTACCGATGCTAAATCCCACCGCATTGTATCGGGCGGTGCCGGCAAAATCTGCCTTTTGCGACCAGGTGTTGGTGGCTGGGTCATATTCCCAGAATTCTTTTACCGGCACATTGGACTCCGTTCGGCCCGTGCCAAAATAGCCTTTTGAACCAATTGAAAAACCTACAGCACCTATTCTCGCAGAGCCAGCAAAATTAGCTTTCGCTACCCACGAACCTGTTAGCACGATGAAATCCCCGCTGCTCATAACAGGAGAACCTCCGCTGACCTGTAGGGAGATTTTTCCAGTGGTAGCACCCGATGGAACGGTTACGGTCAGGCTAGTCCCTAATCCACTGGCTGACGCGCTCACAACGGTAGCGCTTACCCCGTTAAATCGAACCACATTATTGGCTGCTACCGAGGAGAAGCCAGTGCCATTGATGTTGATGGTTTCGCCAATTCCGCCAGCCGTTGGTAAGTAATTCAGGATGATGGGTATAACAATTAGGTTGGAGGCCGTACTTACATTTTGCCCTGGAGCCAATATTGAAATTTTGCCAGTGGAAGCCCCGCTTGGTATCAGAAACGTGATACTGGTAGCCGAGACGGAAGTGGGGATAACCGAAAAATTATTGATCTGAACAGATACATTGGCGGATGGGAAGTTAGTTCCTGTAACGGTTATGGATGTTGTAGATGTGCCGCTGGTTGGAGTAAAGTTCGTGATGCTGATGATCGCTGAAAAATCAGTTGTACTGGTAGCCGTGAGTGAACCTACTTGAACGGTGATTTTCCCGGTAGTAGCATCGTTAGGCAATGTAACGGTTAAACTGGTGGCAGTAGCGGCAGTGACTGTTGCGGTAGCACCATTAAACTTCACTATGTTCTGAGAAGCTGTGGTAGAAAAATTGGTACCATTAATCGTGATGGTGGCACCTCCGGTTCCGCTGGTAGGTGAGAATGAGTTGATGGATGGTGCAAGGTTTACTGTGAAGTCAGCAGCACTGGTGGCTGTTTGACCGTTAACGGTAACGCTAATCTTACCAGTGGAAGCGCCAGCAGGCACAGAAGTAGTAATGGATGTTGGCGATGCGGCAGATACTGTGGCAGCTATAGCGCCAAATTTTACCTGGTTTTCCGCAGCGGTTGCACTGAAGTTATTGCCTGAAATTGTCACCGTGGCTCCTGTTTCTCCGCTAGATGGCGTAAAACTTGTAATACTGGGGGCAGGCTGGGGAGTTTCGTCTCCACCACCGCAAGCACTCAACAGCAACGCAGTTGCCATCAAGCCGAAGAAAAGAGTATTTTTCTGTAGGTTCATAAGTCGGTTTGTTACTTGGGCGTAAAAGTACCCTAACCCATTCGCTGCTTGCGAACCGACTTTGTGAGTGACTTGATTTTGTTTGTGAGTGACGAATTAGTGCAACACGCCCAGGCTGTCCAGTTCTTCTGGCGTTACGGTAGGAGGCATTTGATTTTTGCGGATTTTGTCGGCCACTAACTCACCTACTTTTTGGGCGCTATCCTCGGTGGCAAACCCTTGGATGCCAGGCACACCGGGGATGGTAGCCTGATAGATTATTTTTTTTCCATCTATCCATATTTCGTAACCAAACGTACCTTCCTGTGCAGCGAATGTCTTAACTTCCAGAGACTGTCTTTTCAGGGTATCAGCAACCGCATCTTCAGTGGTTTTAGAATCGGGTATTTGGTAGTCACTATTTTTTGGTTTACAAGCGTAAAGACAAACGATGGCGACTATCGGTAGAGCTATGCTTTTTAAAATCATGCGACAAAAATAATAGAAGAAGACAATCAGGAGGTCGTTTCAGAATCAAAAAACAGGGGCAATTCAATGTGCACCAAGGTGCCCTCGCGGTTATGTAAGGTGTTTCTATCGTGAATGCTGAACGAATGACCCAGTTGTCTCTGGTTTAAAATTTCAAAGCGATCCCGGATTAGATTCAGACCTCGTGATATTTTTTCCGGTGTGACGTGTTTCCGTTTCCTTGATTCCTCCAACCCAATGCCATCGTCTTCTACCAGTATTGACAGTCCTTTCATGCCTTTTTTTATGTGGATCTTCACTTCACCGCCTTTTTCTTTGGGTAGAATACCATGCCAGATAGCATTTTCCACAAAGGGTTGTAAGACTAAGGATGGCACTTTTAATTTCGAACTATTCAATTCCGGATCTATTTCAATCTGATAGCGAAGCCTACCCTCAAATCGGAGTACCTCAAACTCCAGATACAATTCAATGTTATGAATCTCTTTTTCTAGTGAAATCGAACTTTTTTCAAGCAACTCCAGGTTCACTCGCATCAAACGGGCAAACTTGGCCAGATAACTTAGTGTCTTGCGCTGGTCATTACGGGTGACAAACACCTGAATGGAATTAACAGCATTATTCAGAAAATGAGGATTGAGCATGTTGTGTAACACCTTTTGCTCAAGTTCTATTTTTCGTTGTCTGGCCAGCAACTTTCGTTGTTTGCGTTGGGTGGCAGCACGCATCAGCACCACTGTCAATCCAACGCCCACCCATGAGCATGCCAAGGCAATGCCCCATACAAACCATGTTTTTTGAAAAAGAGGAATATCGATGATGTAGGGCAAAGCCAACACTGCAGATTCGCGTCCGTTGATATCATCGCGCAATTTGATTTCAATCCGGCCCTCTCCCGGTGGCAATTCAAAAAACCGAAGTTCGCGTGTTTTACCTGCGTTCACCCAGGGCTGTGGAAGGATGCGGTAATATAAATTCCAGAGTTCGGTATTCTGGAAATAAGAATTGGCAAATGCTAATGAGATCGCCTGGGTGCTGGCCGGTAAATTTTGAAGAACGGTTGCGCCATTCCTTCGCTTCCCATCGATGATTTGATCGGTGATAAACAAAACAGGTTGCGATTGTGAACGCTTGTTGAGAAAGTGATCCAGCTTCAACGTACTCACTCCCGAAGATGAGAGTACATACAACATATCTTTTTCCGGGTCGTATGCATGGCGCAATAAATTACCAGGGATGCCTTCTTTTTCTGCAAACAGCTCGTATCTGTTGTCGTCATAATAAATCTCACCGCTGGAGGTACCGGCCCACAGATGATTTCGCTTGTCACAAAGAATACTTTGTACACGCACCTCCGGATATACAGATTTGATCCGATAGGAACTGTCGATCTGAAACAGGCCATCATGCGTACCTACCCAAATCATGTTTCGACCCGCATCGAAATACAAAGCCGTTACATCAATTCCATGAAAAAAGGTTTGAAAGGGCATGTCTTCCGATGATGATTCCGGCTGCAGCACAAACAAACCGGAATTGGTACCAACCCAGACTTGAGCTAATCCATCATGCGCCAGTGCACGAACAATTTTATCTTTAAAGAAAGAAATCGCTGTGTAATCAGTCATGAGCCGACTGATTTTGTATAAACCTGTACGAGCGCCTGACCAAAGTGATCCATCTGTGTTTTGGAGGATCGCACTTTGCGGGAACCCAAACGAAAGACTATCTGCCCGATCTTCATAGACGCGTACCAATCCATGCAGCGTACCCAGTATGGTTTCATCCTTTTCAGATTCGAGGTACACGGTAATGCCCGGTTGTAACTTTGTCGGGATGTTTGTGTTCCGAAGATTAGTTGTTCGGATGGGATCTGCCAGAATGATGGGCTTATTTAAACTGGTTATCACGGCTCCTTTGTATCTTTGACTATAGGTTATGGAAGGCGATAAAAGCCCATCCAGAGGGAAATGACGGGCGTGAAGCGTGGGTATATGCCACAGCCCCTGACCATGTGTCCCTAACCAGATGCCTCCTGCGGTATCTTCATACATATCGTTAATCACGACCCCCTCCAGAATTTTTTCATGATGAGTGAAATCTGCGTTGAACCGCCACAGGGTTCCGGTGTTTTCGGCTGCCAGATAACTTCCATCGCGACATGCCAACAGGTTACGCGATCCATATAAAAAATTACCCCGTAAAATAATACGAGCTTTTTTGGTGATCATATCCACGATGTACAAGTCGTTCGCACTCACCAACCACTTGTCGGGGGATATCTCCAGAAACCATTGAACATAAACATTGTCTGAAAGACCCCAGTCAAAATCCAGTTTTCTTAACCGCTGCTGGGTGGTGTCATATACAAACAAGCCGTAAGAGCATGCAGTAATACCTAAACGCGATACGCCAACCGAGTTCACGCTTTTGGCGGTTTCATACGTAGTTCCACTGAGTTGTTCTTTCCCTTCAGCGGTGATCCGAAATAATCTCAGATTTCGGTCAATGGTCCAAACAGCATTATCATGATATAGCAGACTGATCGGATATTCAATTTCCGGGGAAAGAGAAGCAGCCGAGTCTATGACAGAACCATCTGAAAACTGGATGCCTCCGCCAAAGGTGGAGATAAGCATACTGGTGTCACTTTCGGTCAAGCCAAAAATATAGCTGGCGCGCAACCCATCCCGCGTGGTAAAGTTTTTGAAGTGTTGCCCGTCATAACGAGTGAGTCCGTTGTCAGTCGATAGCCAGAGCAATCCTTTTTTATCCTGATAGACCCGATACACAATGGAGTTGCCAAGCCCCTCCCGCGTGGTGTACTTGACTAACGGGAATGATTGACCAACTCCGCGTAAAATGGGACAAGCCAATAAGAGTAAACTAAAAATTATTTTCTTCACGGGAGCAACTGCTTGACCCAAGCCTTATGGGAACGACTCACGGGAGCCTGATGATGTCCTGTCAGCGTTACCCACGCTTCATTGCCATCAGGCTTAAAGGATATCAAATGATCAGTATTAATGGCATATGACCGATGAACGCGCTTGAGTTTAGGATAGTTGAAATCACCCAGCAGACTGGCCATGTTTTTGGCAGTGAGCAGAGACACTCCAGACACCAATTGAACCAATGTATAACTTCCCTGCGCCTGTATCACGGCCACCTCCCGAAGCTTGATGATGTGTTGCTCACCTTGATGATAAACACTGGCGGTCAATTCGTTGGTGCGGGCGGCCAATGCTTTGGTAAGCTTTTGTTCCGTTTCGATTAATTCATCGACATCAATAGGTTTGAGCAGATAGTCAAAAGCTCCGGCTTTGAGGGCTTTAATCCCGTATTGATCATAGCCAGTGGTCATCACGGTCAGAAATTTCCTATCGGGAAACAAGTCAAAGAGTTGAAATCCGTTTTGGGTGGGCATTTCGATATCCAGAAATACCACCTCGGGTAAAAATTTATCAATACATATTTTTCCTTCGGCTACCGATGGCGCCTCTGCCACGATGGTAAACGATGGACAATAGGTAGTCAGGAGTGATTTTATAAGCTCCCGATCCGGGCGTTCATCATCAATGACCACAGCTTTGATGTCCATAATAAGAAGTCAAGCAGACAAAAATAGGCAGAACATTTCAGGGTTTTTTTAACAACCGGAATTTACCATAAAAAAAGGCCGGCATTGCTGCCAGCCTTTTTTTAGGAATGAGCGATGTTCCTAGATCACACCGTCTGCCAGCAAAATCACTTTGTTGTGCAATACTTCCACCACACCTCCGGTAATGGTAAGCTGCGCCTGCGTATCTTTTCCTTTATACTCAACTACTCCTTGCTTTAACAAACTTACCAAAGGGGCGTGTTGATGGAGTATCTGAAACGAGCCATCGGCTCCTGGAAACGTGGCAGAGGAAACCTCACCCTCAAATACTTTTTTTTCCGGTGTTATAATTTCTAAGTGCATAGCTGACTGTTGAATTCTAAATTTTGAATTCCTATTTCGCCTCTGCCATCATCTTCTCCCCCTTGGCAATGGCTTGATCGATATTTCCTACCAGGTTAAAAGCCCCCTCTGGCAAATGATCCAGTTCGCCATCCATGATCATGTTAAAGCCTTTGATGGTATCCTTGATGTCTACCAGCTCACCTTTCAAACCGGTGAAGGCCTCGGCCACGTGGAACGGTTGCGATAAGAAACGCTGTACACGTCTGGCGCGGTGTACTACCTGCTTATCTTCATCACTCAATTCATCCATTCCCAGGATGGCGATGATGTCTTGTAATTCTTTGTAGCGCTGAAGAATATTTTTCACCCGCTGGGCGCAGTTATAATGTTCTTCGCCCACAATGTCAGCCCGTAAAATCCGCGATGTTGAATCCAATGGATCCACCGCAGGATAGATTCCTAATTCGGCAATCTTACGGCTTAATACGGTGGTTGCATCCAAGTGCGCAAACGTGGTGGCCGGAGCAGGGTCAGTCAAATCATCGGCTGGTACATAAACGGCCTGTACCGAAGTGATGGAACCATTCTTGGTGGAAGTGATACGCTCCTGCATCAAGCCCATTTCAGAAGCAAGTGTGGGCTGGTAACCTACCGCGGAAGGCATCCGGCCCAAAAGAGCCGACACTTCAGAACCGGCCTGAGTAAACCGGAAGATGTTATCCACAAAGAAAAGAATATCGCGGCCTTTACCGGTGCCATCGCCATCGCGGAAATATTCAGCTACGGTTAATCCTGACAAGGCTACGCGGGCACGTGCTCCGGGAGGTTCATTCATTTGCCCAAACACGAATGTTGCTTTGGAATCTTTTAATTTCTCGGTGTCTACTTTGGATAAATCCCATCCACCTGCATGGAGAGACTTCATAAACTCTTCACCATAGTTGACAATACCGGCTTCAATCATCTCGCGCAATAAGTCGTTTCCTTCGCGCGTGCGCTCACCCACACCGGCAAATACCGAAAGACCAGAATAGGCTTTCGCAATGTTGTTAATCAATTCCTGAATCAATACGGTTTTACCTACTCCGGCACCTCCGAACAATCCGATTTTTCCACCTTTTGAATAGGGCTCAATCAGGTCAATAACTTTGATCCCTGTAAAAAGTACTTCTTGTGAAGTGGAAAGATTTTCATACAAGGGAGCTGCCCGGTGAATCGGCAGGGACTTATCTCCTTTAGGTTGCTTGATCCCGTCAATGGCTTCGCCAATAACGTTGAACAAACGACCCTTGATGTCTTCTCCGATAGGCATGGCAATCGGGCGACCTGTATCCGTTACCTTCATTCCTCTGACAAGCCCCTCGGTTCCATCCATGGCAATGGTGCGTACACGATCTTCTCCTAAGTGCTGCTGGCATTCGAGCACCACACGGGTTCCGTCAGCTTTCGTTACTTCTAAGGAATCAAGGATGTTGGGCAATTTGGTTCCGGGTTCGTCAAATGAAACGTCAACTACGGGACCAATGACCTGAGTGATTTTGCCATAATTAGCCATGGAATCTATTGATTTTTAAGTGGTTATTCTGAGTAGACTTTAGGTTGGGATTTGAAGGTTTTCCCCTTTGAAAATCCGACCGCAAAAGTAGGGTTTTATCGCCTCTTTGCAAGGATGGTTTTATAAAATCCATGAGGGAAACATAGAACCCTCAAAATATCATAAGTGTTTGATAGTAAGTATTTTAAGCGCTTTGAAGCTCAATCCTAAATGTTGTTCCGCGGTTTTCTTCCGAGGCTTTTACAAAAATTTTTCCCTGGTGATAAATTTCAATGATGCGTTTGGCCAACGTAAGCCCCAGTCCCCAGCCTCGTTTTTTGGTTGTAAAGCCCGCTTTAAAGACATTGGTCACAATTCCTTTGGGGATGCCCTTACCAGTATCGGATATATCTATAAAAACCTTCCCTTCACTTCCGCGAAGGATTTTGATAGCGATGGTGCCGGAAGGCCCCATGGCATCTACTGCGTTTTTGCATAGGTTTTCAACCACCCACTCCAATAAGGGAGCATGCGCCTTTACCAGAATGGTTTCGGAAAGCGTGTACACTTCAAAACCTATTTTAGAAGACACCCGAGGCTGCAAGTACCCAACCACATGGTTGACTAACTGCAAAATATTCTCCTCACGAAGGGTTGGTGTGGAACCTATGCTGGAAAAACGTTCCGTCACAATCCGCAATTTCCTGACATCTTTTTCCAGTTCGTCTACAATCCCCTTGTCTTTGATTTCAGGATCATCGCGCAAGACTTCTATCCAGGCCATTAATGATGACAACGGAGTACCCAGTTGATGTGCTGTTTCTTTGGCCAGCCCTACCCACACCCGGTTTTGCTCGGACGTTTTTGAATAGTTAAAGGCCAGGTAGGAGATGAACCCAAAAATGGCTATCACAAAAATCTGGATGTATGGAAAAGCCGTCAACTGCGACAGAAGAAAGGAGTTGTGATAATACACTTGCTGTTTGCCAAAAACCTCTCCCGTGGCTTCGTCCCGCAGAAAAATATCAATGGGAGGGTAGGCCAGTTTCATTTCGGCCAGCTCTTTCTGAAGGATTTTGTTGATTCGTTCTTCGCTCCAATCTTTGTTGATCTCAATATTGCTGTAATCCATAATGTTGCCATCGGTGTCCAGCAGAATGGTGGGCACGGAGTTATTCTTATGGATGATCTCTTCCGAAATAAACAAACTATTGTCATCGACCTCATTGGCCGTATACTCCAGCGCCTTGGCATACAGACTTACCTGATTTCGTTCGCGTTCTTTGAGCTGATTAACCAACCGGTTGGTGTAATAAATCGAGCCGACACTGATGATGATGGAAACCAACAGGATCACCCACTTCAGATTGGCATTATCCTTATAAAACTCCATGGATGGTAAAAGAGGTGTTTTAGCCATATCACATTCGACTTTCCAAATTCAAGAAATTACTACCGAAAACCAAAAGGCATCTCAGTACTATCTTACCCCCCCCTTTCCGGCTTCCCATGGGCTATCCATGCTATTTTGGATGCTGAATAAAAACAAAGATGCCAGTCTTTTTGAGACTGGCATCTTTGCCCGCTTAAATGGTTCTAATTTTTTTGCATAAACCACTTCGCTAATACTTTGTAGTTTACTTTGGTGCCGGTCATTAAAATACCTACCCGGTAAATCCTACCCGCCAGCCAGGTAGTGAAGATAAAGCCAGCGACCAGCAATCCCATGGAAAGTAATAACTGCCAGGTAGGAACATCAAAGGCAACCCTACCCACCATGGCCACCGGTGAGGTGAATGGGATGATTGACAACCAAAAGCTAACGGTACCATTGGGGTCGCGAAGCACAAACATAAACAAACCCAGATAGCCAATCAGCAGGGGTAAGGTAACCGGAAACTGAAACTGCTGCGATTCCTGAAGGGATTCTACCGCTGATCCCACCGCAGCAAACAAAGCACCATACATCAGATAGCCACCTAAAAAATAAAATACAAAGACGAAGGCAATCTTTGCAAAAGGAATTTCGCCCATGTTATTCAAAACTTCCTGTGCCTTGCCAACTCCTTGCTGCTGAATCGCCTCTTTTACTTCGTCATCGGCATTTTGAGTCATCTGCTCCATCATTTGCTGTTGGGGCATTTTGAGTCCGAAGTATGAAAGTGTTGCTGTGCTCAGCGTAGTAATCAGCACAATCCAGATAAAAAATTGTAAAAGCCCTACGGAAGCAATCCCCAGGATTTTCCCCAACATCAATTGAAAGGGTTTCACCGAAGACACAATGACTTCCACAATTTTAGAAGTTTTTTCATCGATTACGCCCTGCATGATCTGGATACCATAAACCAGGACAAACATGTAAATCAAAATTCCAAGCCCGAATCCGAGGCCATACAGGATGGCGCTGTTACTGGATTTTTCCTCGCCCGTGTCAGAAAGGTTGATGGTTTTTAACTCAATACTGGTGGTGCGGATGTCTTTCAAAGCATCTTTATCTACATTATACCGCTCCATCTTAAAATCTTTTAACTGATCGGTGATCATCTTTTCCAAACTACCGATCCGTTCGATACTTTCGTTTTCTTTTGTATAAACAATGATTCCCTTAGGTTGATCGATGTCAATATTGGGAATGTAAAGCAGGGCAAAATCGTCCGTTTTCTGGAAGCGTTTTTTTGCACTGTCCAGCGGGGCTTGTTCTTTTACGATGCTGAAGCGAGCCGTATTTTCAAAAACAAATTTTCCGCTTTCATCCAGCACATATAGAATTTTCGGTTTGGCGCTTTGTTCATCTTTAATAGCAATGTAGGCCAGCAATCCGATGATGGCCGGAAAAATCAAAGGCACCAATATGGTGGCTATCAGAAACGAGCGTTTTTGTACGCGTATTAAGAACTCCCGTTGTATAATTAACCAGATCTTATTCATATCAAATTATCTTTTAAGCTTCCTGTAAATGTTTGAGTAAGGCCTCATCTCCTTCACCTTTGACCAGGCTGATAAAGATTTCGCTCATGGTGGCGGTCTTTTGTTCAAAACGGTACACCTCGGTCCGGTTCACCAGTTCCTGTAACAGTTGATTGGGCGAACCGATACCGTTGGCAGAAATCAACGTCTCAAAATATCCATTCTCCACTTCTTTTTGCTGACCCATTTGAAAGGCTGTGCCCGTGAGTGTAAAGGCGCCTTTATGTTCAACAATAAAAGTATTGGAACGATAGCTGTCCTTTATTTCTTTTTTAGAGCCCTCCAGCACTTTTCTGGACTTGTTGATCATCGCCAGATGGTCACACAAGGACTCCACGGTTTCCATCCGATGAGTGGAGAAGATGATGGTACTGCCGTTTTCTTTCAGTTCCAGAATCTTTTCAGTAATGAGCTGGGCATTCACGGGATCAAATCCGGAAAAGGGTTCGTCCAGAATGATCAACCGGGGTTCGTGCAAAACGGTGCTGATAAACTGCACTTTTTGCGCCATCCCTTTTGACAGGTCTTCTACTTTCTTATTCCACCAGTCAGTGATTTCAAATTTCTTTAGCCACTTTTTACTGCGATCAACAGCTTCCTTGCGGCTTAACCCTTTAAGTTGGGCAAGGTAGACCAATTGCTCACCCACTTTCATTTTTTTATACAATCCACGCTCTTCAGGCAGGTAGCCGATGGTGCCTACATGCTTTTCCTGTAGCGGCTCTCCAAAAATCCGGATCTCCCCGCTGTCGCGATTGATGATTTGATTGATGATGCGGATAAACGTTGTTTTACCGGCTCCGTTGGGCCCCAGCAAACCATAAATGGTCTTTTCAGGAATGGTAATGTCAACATTGTCAAGAGCGATGTGGGCTGTATACTTTTTGGTAATGCCCCGTGCGATTAATGCCTCCACAAATGAATTAGGTTAATTTTAGTGAATAAGTAACAAAGGTATAAATAGAATTACAACGAGACACACCTGCCATCCATGAGGTTGAACAAAAAGGAGAGTGAATTTTTAACGTGCTCGTTCTTTGAACACGATTTTTCCCATAGACACATCCAAATCAAACGTGAGCACATCTTTGGAGGCTTTTGTATAAGAAGCGTTGGCGTACGTATTCTCGCCAATTTTTTTCAGGCTACGGCTCAGGTTAATGCTGCACAGCCAGGAGTCTGTAATTTTTACCAACACCGGTACTTCTTCTCCTGGCAATTGAATAATCAGATTTCCGGCTCCCACGCTGCCGCGAATACGATTATAGACCGTGGGCTTATCGCTGAAATCCAAATACATATTTCCAAAACCAACATCGAGCAGAACAACTTTGGAACGGGACAGATTCATTTGACGCGCCCGCAGGGAGCCTAAATCTACCTTCACAAAAAAGGTATCCATCTCTACCTGATTTTGAACACCCGAGGCATACGAAACACTGACGTCCGCGCTACCGGTGTTGATTTTTAGCTTTTGAACGGAAAGTCCTGAAAGATCAATATTGGCACTGCCAATACCATAATCAAAATCCAGCGAATAGGGCTTTTCGCCTGTCAGATATACTTTCCAGAATTTTTCTTCTGTTACACGGTCATCCGAACCAAGCATTTGGTAAGATATTTTCTGTCCCACTCCTTTTTCATTGCTCTGTTGCATGGCCAGCCGGATGGCGCACTTTCCGTCTACAATCTCATTGCTAAAGGAGTGGCCGTAGGCTTCCAGATCCTGATTGCTGTACACGTTCAGGAGCTCTGTGTGTTGGCTGGGGCGGATAAAACAATTGCCGGTCTTGGATTTGAGCACCAGTTGCACAGTTTTGCAGTCCTCACGATTTTCAACCGTGAATTGCTTTTTTAACTGAGCATAGGCCAAAGGCACACCCACTCCGACTAAGCTAATTAAAAGAAGGACTCTTCTCATGCTGTTTTTTACGTCAATCGGCCTTCTTTCGTTGGCTGGATGAATTAAAAGTTAAAAAACCGTTAAAAAAATTACCCGTAAGGCAGATAAACGGGAATCTGGACCGGAAGGTTGCTTGCCTGATCCGAAAATTAACTTGTTGAATCTTAGAAGGTTTCCTGAGCCAATAGGGTACTAAAACCTAAACAATGTTTCCAACGGACCTCCTGAGGCTAAAGTCTTCCGGATGAACTACCAGCGGAAAGAGTGTGCCTGGGGAGCATTTCAGGCTATTTTTCTTTTCTGCGAGGATTTTCATCTTCCAAATCATCTTCATCCAGATCATCGTCTGGTGAAGGCATCGAAAACATGCTGCTCAGCAAATCTTTGAATTGCAAACCGGAAGTCAGGTGGTGTTTGCTGATCAAACTAAATTCAGCCAGTCCGTGCAGGGCAAATTCCATCAGAAAATTTTTAGTGGCACCTTCTTGTCCTTTGTGAAACTCATTCACCAGTTCGGCCAGACCTGGAACAGCCTTTAATTGCTTCTCGTAGACGTCATTGGGCATATCATGGAGCAAGTCAATCGTATGACCATCGCCAAACCAGGCGGTTATTTTTTTGTAAGGACTTTTCTCTTTTTGCTTTCGAAATTTGTCTGGATCGGGGAAGTAGTTGACAAACTGGGAACGGATGGCCTTGCCCAGCAAATTTTGAGCGACAATACCCGGGCCTTCTTGCTCGCCTTCATAGACCAATTCTACTTTGCCGGTGATGGAGGGAATTACTCCCACAAAATCAGCAACGCGCACGGCCGTTGACTTTTCGTTATTTATGAGGCTTCTTCGTTCGGCAGCAGCCATCAAATTTTCATACGCAGAAATAGTAAGACGTGCGGAAACACCGCTCTTGGCATCTACAAATTCACTTTTGCGTGCCTCAAATGCAATTTGCTCGACCAGGTCTTTAGCAATTTCGTTGGATTGAATTGTTTTTTTCTGCTCTTCGTGGATACGGGCCTCTTGCTGCGTAATTTTTTTACCGATCTCCAGCGTTTTTGGATAGTGGGTGATGATCTGACTGTCGATCCGGTCTTTTAAAGGGGTAACAATGCTTCCGCGATTCGTGTAATCTTCCGGATTGGCTGTAAAGACAAATTGAATCTCCAACGGCAGGCGAAGTTTAAACCCTCGAATCTGAATGTCCCCTTCCTGCAAAATGTTGAAAAGAGCTACCTGAATACGCGCCTGCAGATCAGGCAACTCATTAATGACAAAGATGCAGCGGTGTGAGCGGGGGATTAGTCCAAAATGAATCACTCGCTCATCGGAGTACGGCAATTTCAATGCTGCCGCCTTGATGGGATCCACATCTCCGATCAAATCGGCAATAGACACATCCGGAGTGGCCAGCTTTTCCGTGTACCGGTCATCCCGATGCAACCAGGAGATGGGAGTCTGGTCTCCGAGTTGGGCAATCGTATCTTTTCCATACCGGGACATCGGAAGTAAGGGATCGTCATTCAGCTCCGAGCCTTCAATAAAAGGAATGTATTCATCTAACAGATTTACCATCATGCGCGCCAACCGTGTCTTAGCCTGACCTCGCAACCCCAGCAGGTTAATGTCATGACCGGCCAACAGCGCGCGTTCCAAATCAGGAATTACCGTTTCCTCATAACCCCAGATGCCCTCAAATGCACTTTCTTTTTTGCGCAGTCGCGCGATGAGGTTGCTACGCAACTCTTCTCGGATGCTGCGGCTTTGGTAACCACTCTTTTTTAATTCACCCAGTGTTTTGATTGATGTATTCATGAATCGGTATAATCTTTTCGTTAAAATTTTTTACAGAGGGATAACGGGCTCAGAAATTTTTCCGTCTGTTTTTTTTGAAATCTTCAAATACCAGATGGCCCAGTCCTTGTAAGCTGCTGTAATAAGCGTTGCCGTTGTTGGCTTTGGTAAACTCCCGGACAAAGGCTTTGAGGTAAGGATCGGTGGCGATCATGAAGGTGGTGACCGGGATTTTGAGTTTGCGGAGTTGCCCGGCCAGATTCAGGGTTTGATTCAGTATTTTCTGATCAAGGCCAAAGCTGTTTTTATAATATTGAATGCCTTGTTTGATGCAGGTGGGTTTACCATCGGTGATCATAAAGACCTGTTTGTTGGCATTTTTTCGTTTGCGAAGAATATCCATGGCCAATTCCAGGCCAGCAACCGTGTTGGTATGATAAGGACCTACTTGCAGATAAGGAAGATCTTTGATTTCAATTTGCCAGGCATCATCGCCAAAAACCAGGATGTCCAGTGTATCTTTTGGATACTTTTTTGTGATCAATTCCGCCAACGCCATAGCCACTTTTTTGGCAGGGGTAATTCTGTCTTCGCCATACAAGATCATGCTGTGCGAAATGTCAATCATAAGCACAGTAGACGTTTGTGTTTTGAACTCACGCTCAATGACTTCCAGATCGTCTTCGGTCATGCGAAAATCTTCCAGGCCATGGTTGATTTGCGCATTTCGAAGCGAGTCGGTCATGGCAATACTTTCGAGGGTATCTCCAAATTGATAATCTCTCCGGTCTGTAGTTGGTTCATCGCCCTGGCCATGGTGAGGGGTTCGGTGTTCGCCACCCTTCGTTTTTTTTAGCTTGCCAAAGATTTCTTCCAGGGCAGATTGCCGTAAATTCTGTTCGGTTTTAGGATTGAGTTTAAATTCACCGTCCGGTCCCTGGTCTGAGATGTACCCTTTTTGTTTCAGGTCTTCAATAAAATCGCCCATGCCATAGTTGGGCGTGGTTAATTTGTATTGTTTATCAACTTCCGTCAACCACTGCAACGCCTCAGACACATTGCCAGAGGTGATGAGGATGAGTTGCATAAAAATCTTCAACAGCCGATCAAAGTCAGATTGATCGGATTCGGGTGGAGGCGTGTACTTGGCAAAACGATGACCCAGCATTGGTTAAAGATACAGTTTCGAACATTTACTTAACCAATTATTTACGGATTCTGTTCAAACTTACCGGAAATAGTGTTCATTGATCTTACGACATCGGTTGTTGGGCTGGTGACACAATAAAAATGACCTGGGTTACGTCTTACTTTGTGAAGTGGCCTTGATTTTATTAACGATAAATCGACCGACAAACAAAAAAATAGCATGAAGAAATTAATGATCGGCTTCTTACTCATAGGACTGTTAAGCTTGCAAGCCTGCACGAGCTACATGTGCCCCACCTACTCGAAAGCACCTACGCCATCCACCCAAAAGCGGATTTGAGAATCAAAACAAATCGATTCAGCGTTGATGTGCTAAGTCACTCCTAAGGGTGATGAAGATGCGGACGGCTCGAACCATCCTTAGATTTCATGGTGCCATATAGATAATCCCAAAAGGGCGAGGAAACACCAAAAATCACTTCTCCGTTTTTATAATGATGAACACTGTGATTGATCCACAGGGTTTTCATAAAATTTTTAGGTGGCTGATAAGCATGCACCATGTAATGAATGGATAGATAAAAGGCATACCCGGTCAGAAACCCAGGTAAAAATGAGAAAACAAAATCGCCCATGAACACCCGGAAAATCAGGAGCAGCAAAGTGGCGATGGTAATGCTTACCAACGGAGGCATCGCTAACCGTTCTTTATCCCGGGGGAATTCATGATGCACCCCGTGAATCAGGTATTGAATTTTTTTTCGGGTCTCCGTGTAAATTTTCATATGGAACACATGGCGATGAGTCATGTATTCTACCCACGTGAAGATCACAAACCCCAGCACAAACATACCCATGGTGACAGCCGGGGTCAGAGAAGTATGGGTGATGCTCCAATACAATAAGATGGAAGAGAAAAGGCTAAAGATGATGAGGGGCACTGAAATGTGGGTGCGGCTGAGTTTCTCCAGAATCGGGTTTTGAAAAAGCTGTCTGGTTCCCTTGTTTTGAGGCTTAATGTCGGCAGTGTACGTGGCTTCCATTGAGAATCAATTTTTAGTTTGAATGGTTTCTGAAAAAAAGTGTAACGGGTTTAGGTGGATCAGGTCATTTTTAAAACACTTGAAAACGATTATACCCCTATTTGGGCAATCGTTTTTTCAATCACTTTACTATAGTACGATTCATACAGCGGGAGGATGTTTGTAATATCAAATTCTTTCGCCCGCTTGAGTGCGTTTTCTTTAAAGCGCGGCAAGTTGTCTTTGTCCAGTACAAACAAGGCTTTTCGGGTCATATCTTCCACATCACCGACCGGGCTTAAAAAACCGGTCACTCCCTGAATGTTCAATTCGGGAATACCACCGGAATTGGAGGAAATCACAGGTACTTCGCAAGCCATGGCTTCCAGAGCCGCTAATCCAAAACTCTCTTTTTCCGAGGGCAACAGAAACAGATCGGCCACCGACAGTACTTCCTCCACCGCTTCCAGTTTTCCTAAAAAGCGAATGTCATCGCAGATGCCTAATTCTTTGCATTGTTTTTCTGCTTTGGTGCGCTCCGGGCCATCGCCAATCATCAGGAGCTTGGCCGGTATTTCTTTATGGATATTTGAAAATACGGTTACCACATCGCCAATGCGCTTCACTTTTCTGAAGTTCGAAATATGGACCACCAACATTTCCCCGTTCGGACAAATGGCTTTTTTAAAGTGATCTTTCTTTTGTTTTTTGAATTTGGCGAGGTCTATAAAGTTCGGGATCACTTCAATCTCATTCGTGATTTTGAAGGATTCATAGGTTTGCTTTCGCAAGTCGTTGGAAACCGCGGTCACCCCATCCGACTGATTGATGCTAAACGTCACCACGGGCTCGTAGGAGGCATCTTTGCCCACCAGCGTAATGTCTGTGCCGTGAAGGGTGGTCACTACCGGAATAAAAATGCCGTGGGTTTTCAAAATTTGTTTGGCCATGTAGGCAGCGGAAGCGTGAGGAATGGCATAATGTACATGGAGCAAATCCAGCTTTTCGTTTCGAACCACACTGACCATCTTACTGGCCAGGGCGAGTTCATAGGGTGGATATTCAAACAACGGATAGGAATGAAACTCAACCTCATGGTAAAAAAGATTTTCGTTTAGAAAATCCAGACGGCTGGGTTGGCTGTAGGTAATAAAGTGGACCTGATGACCCTTTTGGGCGAGCGCTTTTCCCAATTCGGTAGCTACTACGCCACTACCACCAAAGGTTGGATAACAAACAATACCGATTTTCATGTGTGTAAAAGGAGCCTTCAAGTTACCGTTTCATCCGGTTTAACCCTACTTTGAAAGCTTTGGTTTCAGTTAAAGGGTCGAAAAATCAGTTTTTTTATTGTTTTTGGATGGACTGGTAAATGATATCCTGAATGCGGGGCCGGATGTTCGCTGTTAGCAACCTGGTATTGTTCATGTCGGGATGCACCCGGTTGGAAAGAAAAATGTAGACCAGTTCATATTCCGGATCTACCCAGATGCACGTGCCTGTAAACCCGGTATGTCCAAAGGTAAGGGGCGATGCCATTTCAGAGGTAGGGTTCGATTTATCTCCAGGCATGGGTTTGTCCCACCCCAGCCCTCGTCTGCTTTTCGCATATTGTTTTTGAGTGAAAAAATCGATGGTTGGAGGCTTAAAGTAAGATTGCCCGCCATAGGTGCCGCGCTGCAAAAGCATCTGCCCCAGTTTTGCCAGGTCATTGGCATTGCCAAATAAACCCGCATGACCTGCGATACCTCCGTGCATAGCTGCTCCCTGGTCATGAACATATCCGATCAGCAGCGACTGACGGAAAAGCGTATCTTTTTCAGTGGGAGCAATCAGCCGTTCGGGAAAACGGGTGAGTGGAAGATACCCCAGGGAAGAGGCTCCCAACGGTTCGTAAAGATTTTGGGTTAAAAAATCTTCCATCGGCTGATTCAGTAATTTTTCTGCGAGGTGTTGGAGGATGTAGAATCCCATATCGCTATACCGGTAATCCGGTGGTGTGCGATCAGGCTTTTCGCGAATGCGCGCCCGAACAATCCAACTCCACAGGCTATCTTTCATGCTCTTGGAAGCGTACAGGTCTTTTGCTACCGGAAACGGGAAGGCTTCTGATTTTTCAGATTGATAATAAAACTGGTGAAGCGTGTCTTTCATGGTTTGTGCCCAGAACGGAAGAAAAGGCCACAACCCTGCCTGATGCGTGAGAATGTCTTTAATGGTAAAATCTTTTTTATTGGATTCTTTCAGCTCAGGCAGATAGACAGAGGCTTTTTTATAGATATCGATCAACCCGCGTTCATGCATAAACATGACCGTTTGAAGCGTGGCTGATACTTTGGTGACGGAAGCCAGATCGTAAATGGTTTGATCACTGACCGGGATGTGTTTTTCATAGGTCAGCCATCCATAGGATTTCTCCAAAATAACTTTGCCTTTGCGCGCCACCAGTACATGACAACCGGGTGTGGCTCCGATGCGAATGGCCTCTTCGGCCACACTATCAATAGCTGATAACACCCTGCTATCCATTCCAACAGACTCCGGGAAAGCATAGCCTAGTCGCTGCAAGGGTTGCGTTACTACTCCCGTACCCAAACGTAAACTGTCATTTATGAAAACAGGTAACTGGCCACGGGCAGGAAGAGCGCCAAAAATTATTTGGGCAGTAGCTTTAGCGGTAAAGTTGTTCAATTGATAGGCTTCCATAACAGAGGTAGCCACGGCTAATGATGCCAACTGAAAAATCTGACCAAAGCTGCACACAAGTACGCGGTGTTTTTTTTGAAGCTGTGAGATAAAAGCAGTTACCTGGGATACCGGTATGAGGTTAGATGGGTAAACTGTACAAACGATAAAGGAATTTTTATCCAACGCAGACATGACTGAGCTTGAATCGGATAGACTCGCCATGGTCACCGATCGAAAAGGAACATACTTGTTGAGGTACTTCTCCAATACACCGGACTCAGCGGGGGTACCCATTCCAATGGACACAAAAGATGTGTTTTCCAGATAGGTCACCGGCAGCAGATTTTTCTCATCGCGAACCAGTGTTACAGCGCGGTCATAAATACTTTCCATGACAGCCATGCTTTCCGGGCGATGGATTTGACGGATAGCAGACTCCGCATCGATGAACGGTTTTTTATAGAGTCGTTGTTCGTACTTCAGCTCCAGGATCTTTCGGACAGAGGCATCCAGTTGTGCCCGAAGCCGTTTGTTTCGGTTGACAACCTTTACGATTTTTTTGATAGACGATGAGGGATCGTCCGGATGGATCAGCACATCATGACCGGCTTCAAACGCCAATAGTGCCGTTTCACCCGCCCGGAATTTTTGCGTTGTCTTTTTTAAGGTAGGGAGATGGGCAAAGGTGAGTCCTTGAAAATGGAGTCTGGCTTTTAAAATATCATTGATCAACATGGCAGAAATACCAGCTGACACGTGTTTCTTTTTTTCCGGATCGTTCAGGTGAATATGGGACGTCAATACCCCTTTTACTCCATTCCGGATCAATTCCTGAAAAGGATAAAACCCGATGGTATCCAGGGGATCAATTTGCTGCACAGGTTCTTTGGTAGCATCGGTGTCTGGCGCAATCATCGGAAAATGTTTGGCCACCGTCATCAGGCCATGCGCTTGTTGGCCATTCATAAAAGCGACAGCCGTTTGAGCCGCACGCTTTCGGTCATTGCTAAAATAATGCAACGCCTGAGCCTGATTTTCTGAAGTAAGATCAATATCTGCTTGCGGGGCAAAATTGATATGAATTCCAATGGCCTGTAGTTGGCGTGCCACCACCGACCCCATCAAAAAAACTAAGCTATCAGAACCAGTGGCACTTAGCATCAATGGAGACGGTAACCCGGCTAAACTGTCGAGGATTTGTCCAGGTCCCCCTTCAGCATCCATACCCACCAGGTAAGGAAGTGGCGTTTTTTGTTGCAGGTCATTTAACAGATTTATGTGACTAACCAGGCTGCCCCCGGTTATATATAAAAAACCCGAGGTGAAATCTTTCCCAGGCGTGTTGGAGGATGTCAGTGGGTGGCCGGAATGAACAGGAATCATCAGTAACTGCGCAACCTTCTTACGGATGTTCAACGATCGGAATACGCTGTCTACCCAAACAGATTTTTCGGATTGTCCTTGCGCGGGAAAGACAGACATGGATAACAGAAGACAGAGATAAACTTTTTTCAACCGAAGGCCGTTTGGTTTTGTAACTTGCAGAGTTTTACGAACAGGCAAAAGTACAAACCAGGAGGGGCAGTCGCCATACCGTTAAAACAGTTTTGATATGAAGAAAAAACCTTTTCTATCCTTATTTGCTAAAACGCCCGCTCACCAGCGTTTTCAGTTTCAACCGCGTTATTTTGACCCGCAAAAGGAAGAATTGGATAATCGGGTGGAACGGATCAAGAATCAATTGGCCAAAGAGAGAGGAGAAGTAGCGGAAACGACCGACAACCCTTCCGATTACCGGTCGCGGATGGTGGGAGCCATGCAGGCCGCCCGCAAGCGAAATTCAAAAAAGGGAGGTCAGGTGGTGATCGTGCGGCTGGCCATTCTTTTGTTTTTAACGTTGATCATCATGGCCTTTATGACCTGGGGTAATCAAGCCCTGTATTTGCTCATAGGGATCATTCCGATTTATTTGTGGATGCGATTTAAATCGTAAGCTGTTTCTCCCGTCATGCCTGATATCATTCAACTCCTGCCGGATTCTATTGCCAACCAGATTGCAGCCGGTGAGGTAGTACAACGACCTGCCTCGGCAGTCAAGGAATTGATGGAAAACGCCATTGATGCCCGAAGCACCGAAATCAAACTGATCGTAAAGGAGGGAGGAAAATCATTTATTCAAGTCATGGATAACGGCACCGGCATGAGTGCCACCGATGCCCGCATGAGCCTGGAACGACATGCTACTTCCAAAATTCGCAAGGCAGAAGATTTGTTTACACTGCGCAGCATGGGTTTTCGCGGAGAAGCCCTGGCATCCATTGCTGCCGTTTCACAGGTGGAGATCAAAACCCGTCAGGAAACAGACGAGTTAGGATCGCTGTTGCTGGTGGAGGCATCGGAAGTAAAAAAACAGGAACCAGTGGCCTGCGAAAAAGGAACGAGCATCACCATCCGGAACTTGTTTTATAATATCCCGGCCCGCAGAAATTTTTTGAAATCAAATCCGGTTGAGTTAAGACATATCATCGAAGAATTTCAACGACTGGCGCTGGCTCATCCTCACATCGCGTTTATGATGATCCATGGCGATGAAGTGATCTTTGATCTGGCGGCAGCCAAACTCAGCCAGAGGATTGTAGGACTATTTGGAAAAGGATTTCAACCACAATTAGCCCCTTGCCTGGAAGAAACCGAACGGATCAAGATCACGGGCTACATTGGCCGGCCAGAGGCTGCGAAAAAGACCCGGGGCGAGCAGTTTTTCTTTGTGAACCATCGCTTTATCAAGAGTAACTATCTGCATCATGCGGTGATGACGGCCTTTGACGGTCTTCTTCCGGAAGGCAACTTTCCCTTTTATGTGTTGCTGATAGAAATCGATCCACGGCATATTGATGTAAATGTTCACCCCACCAAAACGGAAATCAAGTTTGATGATGAGCGGGCTGTGTATACGATCCTGCTGGCGGCCGTGCGACAGGCACTCGGTAAGCACAGCCTGGCACCGGTAATTGACTTCTCTTCTGATGTGAATCTGATCTCTAAACTTCAGAACTCATCCTCTCCTACCGAACATTACTTTGATGAACGTTTTGGCTCCCTGAATCAATCCAACCAAAAGAATTGGGACAAGCTGTTTGAAGGAAAGCATGTAAATTTTCCATCGCCAGCCTCAGGCCAACCTGCCAACACCAGGGAAGCTGTTTTTTTTGAGAGCAGAATCAATCAGGACGAATCGTCTTTGCCGGTTGCAAAAACCAGCGATTCCTTTTTTCAATTGCATGGTCGATATATATTATGTTCGGTCAAAAGTGGGTTGATGATCATTGACCAGCAATTGGCGCATGAACGGGTGCTGTATGAGAAATACCTCCTCCAAATGAAGGGCAGTCCCGGGGCCAGCCAGCAAAGCTTGTTTCCGCAAAGCATTACCCTGAGTGCCGCTGACTACACATTGTTAATGGAAATGAACCAGGAACTGGCCGCGATGGGTTTCCGGTTAGAGATTTTTGGAAAAAACACTGTTTTGATTCAGGGCACGCCTGCCGGCAGCACCATCAGTGAGCGCGAGTTGATCGAAGGACTGCTGGAGCAGTTCAAAATCAATCAGAGCGAATGGCAACTGCCCGTCCAGGAGAATCTGGCGCGGGCGCTGGCCAGACGGATTGGCATCCGTTCGGGGCAGGTTTTACAACCCGAAGAGATGAAATCACTGGTGGCCAGCCTCTGGTCATGTACCCACCCTAACTTTTCTCCTGATGGCACCCCAACATTTTTTACATTTGATACGTCTAAGATAGAGAGCTATTTTACCCGATAATCCGATTGCATGTTTAATCTGACCCCGGTTGTCCGCAACCTCATCATCATCAATGTTGTTATTTATTTAGGACAGTTAATGGTGCCGGCATTGACCTACTACCTTGCCTTGTTTGACAAGAACTCTGGCTTTTTCCAGCCCTATCAGTTCTTTACCTACATGTTTGCCCATTCACCCTCCAGTTTTTTTCACGTGATGTTTAACATGCTGGCGCTGGCATCGTTTGCCCCGATTTTGGAAAACTATTGGGGTGAAAAGAAATTTCTCTTTTTCTACCTGGCCTGTGGCATTGGTGCCGGAGTGATTTACTTTGCCGTGAATTATCTTTTCTTTCCCAATACGGCCGGGAGCATGTTGGGCGCTTCGGGTGCCTTGTATGGAATTTTAATGGCCTTCGGGTTAGTGTTTCCGAACATGGAAATCATGCTGTTGTTTCCACCGATTCCGCTCAAGGCGAAGTATATGGTATTTGTGATGGGGCTGATCACGTATGTGATGGATCGCAGCGGTACCGTGGCGCATCTGGCTCATTTTGGAGGGGCGTTCGTGGCCTTTTTATTAATATCCCTTTGGCGATATCAAGGTCAGAACCGAAAGTGGTAATTTGAGGTTAAAGACATAGAAACGATCGAAACCGGTGTTTGACGAATTTAAAAATGCTTTTCAGCGGCACAACAATGCCCACGTTCAATTGATTATCATCAACGCTGTTTTTTTTGTGGTGATGGCAGTCCTTAACGTTACAACCAGTTTGTCAAAGAACGATCAGATATTTGATTTAATAGTCAGGCAGATTGCTCTTTCGACAGACTTTTCCATTTTCATTCAAAAACCATGGACCATTATCACCCACGCATTCATTCATAATTTTACTGATATATTTCACTTGTTCTTTAACATGCTGATTTTTTATTGGGTTGCCAAAATATTTATAGAATATTTGGGAAGTGATAAACTTTTGGCAGTATATATTTTAGGGGTTTTGGCGGGGGCGTTGTTTTTGTTAATTACCCACAACACTATACCTTTTTACATAGAACGCAGCGGTGGTTTAGCTTTGGGTGCTTCTGCCGCAGTGAATGCCGTGCTTGTGGCGACTGCTACATTGCTGCCCGAATACACAGTATTTTTGTTTTTGATTGGCCCCGTGCGCCTCAAGTACATTGCTCTTTTCTATGTTATCGCATCTTTTGCAGGTTCTGTGGGTGCAAATGCGGGCGGTGATGTTGCACACTTAGGAGGAGCGTTGATGGGATATGTTTACATCAAGCAATTACAAGTGGGCGTTAATTGGGGTGGTTGGATTACCGTGACGCTGGATTGGTTCAAAGGGTTGTTTAAACCTTCTCCGAAAGTGAAAGTGAGTTATCGAAAAACAGATACGACATCTCAGGCTATGCCCAAGACCAAACCCACTTTTACCAAAGCGACTCAGGAAGAGATTGATATGATTCTCGATAAAATTTCCGATAAAGGTTATGAGAGCCTTTCCAAAGAAGAGAAGGAAAAGCTTTTTAATGCCAGTAAAAAATAATTTTTGGGATATCCAGAAAATACAGAATATGTTCCTACTGAGGTATTCGAAGGAAATTTTTGGCTCCGCCCGACTCGTGGTGAATTATTTTTGATAATTTCTTATTAACTGAACTTACGCATCAGGCTCGTTTTTAAGGCGTCTAACACCTCTAAGGTTGTCTTGGCGCCTAACCATTGCGTAACTCCAGTTCTTAAATCTTATTGGCCAATTGTCCACAGGCAGCGTCAATATCTTTGCCCCGGCTTTTACGAATGCGGGTGGTAATGCCATGACTTTCCAGCAATTGTTGATACATAGTCAGCGCCTCGTCAGAAGCTTGTTGAAACTGACCCTCGTCAATGGGATTGTACTCAATCAGGTTTACTTTACTGGGTACATGTTGACAATATTTCAGAAGCGCCTCGGCATGCTCACGTGTATCATTGATCCCCTTCCAGACCACATATTCATACGTTACCTTTCGCTTCCGTTTGGCATACCAGTATTTTAAAGCATCGGCCAGTTCTTCCAATGAATTGGTTTCGTTGATGGGCATAATGGATGATCGGGTCTCATTGATCGCATCGTGCAAGGAAACCGCCAGGTTAAATTTCACTTCATCATCGGCCATCTTTCGGATCATTTTGGCAATCCCTACCGTAGAAACGGTGATGCGCCTGGGAGCCATGTTTAACCCTTTGGGAGAAGTGATTTTGTCAATAGCCTCCATCACATTGGCATAGTTGAGTAAGGGCTCACCCATGCCCATAAAGACAATATTGGTCAGGGGTCGGTTAAAAAACAACTCACTCTGCTGTTTAATGGCTACTACCTGATCGTAGATCTCATCGGCATTCAGGTTGCGCATACGCTTCAGGCGTGCGGTGGCGCAAAACTTACAGTCAAGACTACACCCCACCTGGGAGGATACGCAGGCCGTAATTCGTTTTTCTTTGGGGATGAGCACCGATTCAACAATCAATCCATCGTGTAGTTTTACTGCGTTCTTGATGGTGCCATCCAGGCTGCGCTGCATCTGGTCTACTTCAATGTGGTTGATTACAAAATGTTCACGCAACATTTCCCGGGTAGGAAGAGAAAGGTTGGTCATTTGCTCAAAGTCCTTCACCGATTTTTTCCATAACCATTCATACACCTGCTGCGCCCGAAAAGGCTTATCCCCCTTTTCAATAAAAAAAGATTTGAGTTCTTCCAGCGAAAGTTTCCGGATGTCGCGCTTGGCCACGGTGCTGATCATAGCCGCAAAGGTAACTCTTTATCGGGTGATGATTACCTGATTTTTGTTAACGACTTGATCTCACACTCCTTGCCGTCAAGATGAAACCGGAGGGTGCCGGCAGACAGCTCCTCGATAATCAGTTTTTGAGTCATCAAGCCTGATTTTTTATCCAGCAGAAGCAATTGATCCCCCGTCAGGCTGTACTTGAACTCCCGCAGTTTTTCTCCTCTTCTGCGGTCGGTGTTGAAAATGCTCTCTTCTCCGGTGCCATTGCTTTTGAAGCGGATGATGCGCGCCACCGATGTGCGGGTTTGCCCAAAACCTTGTAACAGCTCCTTTTCGGTATCACTTTCTTCACTTTGAACCTGTTCCAGAAAACAGGTTTTTTCTTCCGTGATTTGCCAGGTGCCGGTAATGGAGCCTGATTGGGTAAAACCAGAGGTGGTGATGATCAGCGTGGTCAGGGTTGCCAAGAGGAAAGTTCTCATAGTCTAGTCTGTTTTGATAAATTTACGAATGTATAAGGGTAACTGAACAAAAATGAAACCACTTTTTGCTGTTTTTCTGGTCGCGGGAATGTTAGTCGGATGCAAGCCCGTCATAAAAGAAGATGAAAATTTTGTGGAGAACCTCATGAAAACGAGGCCAGAGCAGTTTTCGCGTATTCTCCAGGAACGGGATACCCTGGAGATACAAATCATTTACACACAGATTAACCGCGATGCAAAGAACATTCCTTCATTTAAGACTTTTTATTTTCACCTGGATTCCAACCGGTATTTTTACCCAGCCTCCACCATCAAATTGCCGATGGTATTGCTGGCGTTGGAAAAACTGCATGACCTGAACATCGAAGGGTTGAATCGCTTTACTCCCATGTTTCACGACAGTGTTTATCAGGGTCAGCTTTCAGCTTTACGCGACACCACCTCAGCCTCAGGGTTACCTACGATTGATCATTATGCCAAAAAAATACTGATCGTGAGTGACAATGATGCCAGCAATCGATTATATGAATTTGTTGGACAAAAAGCAGTTCATGAATCTCTTAACCAGCGGGGTTACCGGAGCCGGATTTTGCATCGCTTAGAACGGCCCCTCACGCCCGATGAAAACCGTCACACGGAGGCGGTTCGGTTTGTCAGCGGAGATCAGGTGATCTATTCACAAAAGATGTTAGTCAATGCTGATTCCATCCGCCCGGATCACATTGTGAAAAAGGGAATTGGGTTTGTCCGTCAGGATCAACTGATCTCAGAACCTTTTGACTTTACATATAAAAATTTTTATCCGTTAACAACCCAACAGCGTTTGCTGCGGGCATTGATTTTCCCTTCATCAGTCGCATCCGAACAGCGATTCCGGATTTCAGCAGAGGAACGAACCATGGTACTGCGGTATATGTCGCAACTACCGGACGAATCCAGCTATCCTGCGTACGATCAGGACACTTTATTGTATGACGCGTATTGTAAGTTTTTTATGTTTGGAGAAGACAAACAACCCATCCCCGAACACATTCGCATTTTTAATAAGGTAGGAGATGCCTATGGATTTTTACTGGATAACGCATACATCGTGGATTTTAAAAACAACGTTGAATTTATGGTTACCGCAGTGATCAATACCAACACGGACGGTGTGTACAATGATGGAAAGTATGAATACACCACATTAGGATTTCCTTTTTTTAAAGACCTGGGACAGCTGTTATATCAGTATGAGCTTTCGCGGAAGCGGGAATACTTACCCGATCTTTCGGAGTTTAAACTAACTTACGATCGGTAATGGTTGATCAAATAAGTTTAGTCAATCAGTTTGAAATTCCTGAACAAACCCTCATTTTTCGAGCTTTTAATTTTTAAAGTATGCAACGGGCGACAGCCATTATCTTAACAGCCGGGTATCTTGACTCCAGCAGCGGAAAAACAGCTCATGGTCTTATCCGGGGAACGGATCGCTTTTCCATCGTGGGAGTGATCGACACCAAACATCCGGGAAAAGATGCCGGTGAAGTATTAGATGGACGAACGCGTAACATTCCCGTCTACGCCACGCTGGAAGAATTTTCAAAGACAGGTAAACAGGCAGATTACTGTATCATTGGGGTGGCGACCAAAGGCGGAGTGATTCCTGATTCGCTCCGGGTTTTACTCAAAGAAGCACTGGAACGTGGGTATCATCTGGTGAACGGGCTACACGACTATGTAAGTGATCATGCTGAGTTGGCCGATCTGGCCAAAGCGAAAGGGTTACAGATCATTGATGTTCGCAAACCCAAGAAATTTAAAGATCTTCATTTCTGGTCAGGAGATATTCAAAAAGTAAAATGTCCGAAAGTGGCTGTGTTGGGTACGGATTGTGCTTTGGGCAAACGGACAACCACTCGTTTTCTGGTGGAGGCCATGAATCAGGCAGGATGTAAAGCAGAAATGATTTATACCGGACAAACCGGTTGGATGCAGGGCGCGAAATACGGCTTCATATTCGACTCTACCCTTAACGACTTTATTTCGGGTGAAATGGAGCATGCCATTGTTCAATGCTGGGACGAATCAAAGCCCGATATTATCTTTATAGAAGGGCAATCATCTTTGCGCAACCCAAGCGGACCTGCCGGAGCGGAGTGGATTGTTTCAGCAGCAGCTGATGCGGTGGTTTTGCAGCATAATCCCGGGCGTAAGCAATATAAAGACCTCGAATTTTATCCAGCCTATTTGCCTGAAATCAAAGATGAAATTGATCTGATAAAAATTTATGGCGCTCCCACCGTGGCGCTGACCATTAACTCAGCAAAAATGACTGAGTCAGATGTGCGGGCGTATGCTTCAGCCAAAGAGAAAGAATTGGGTATACCGGTTATCTTACCGCTGGAAGATGGGGTTGATCGATTGGTACCGGTGTTTAAACAGTGGATTGAACGGAACAAAGCCTAATTCAGCTTATGAAAATTAAACATATCAAAACGTGGTCGGCAGACCTTGGCAACAGCAAACCATACACTATTGCTTTCAAAACGGTGGATGAAGTGTTAAATGCATTTGTGCAGATTACGTTAGACAACGGAACGACCGGATTGGGAGCAGGAAATCCGAGTGTCTATGTGACGGGCGAAAGCTTTGATCAATGTGCAGCCGCATTAAAGGAAGAGCATCTCCAGTTTTTGGTGGGCCGGGACATTCGGGAGTTACACCAACTGACCTATGAAGTGTGGACAAGATTTCCGGCCAATCCGGCAGCTCGGGCTGCTCTGGATATTGCTCTGTACGATGCGTTTACCAAATACCTCGATATACCCCTGGTGAAATACCTGGGTCAGAAAATCAAGTCAATGCCTACCTCCAACACGATTGGGATAAAAAACGTGGAGGAAACTCTGACAGAAGCAAAAGAATATGGCGAAAGAGGGTTTACCATACTCAAGGTAAAGCTGGGAAAGGACCTGGAAGAAGATATTGAACGTCTGGTGAAATTGCGTGAAGTGTTTGGGAAAAAATTTGTCATCCGAATCGATGCCAACCAGGGATACACGACTCAACAGACAATTGATTTTTTCCATCGGACAAAATCGCTGGATATTGAATTGATTGAACAGCCGCTGCCGGCAAAGGCGGTGGAGGAGATGAAGCAACTTCCCGAGATCATCCGCGAAAAAATTGCCGCAGATGAATCCCTTATTACCCCCCAGCAGGCGCTGGAACTGGTGATGGCCCCTCGTGCTTCGGGTATTTTTAACATCAAGTTAATGAAGTGCGGAGGGGTAAGTCAGGCTTTAAAAATTGCAGACATCGGTAAACAGGCCGGAGTAGATTTATTCTGGGGTTGCAATGATGAGAGTATTGTCAGCATTACAGCTGCCCTTCATACCGCATTTTCATGTGCTCACACTAAATATATTGATCTGGATGGAAGCCTGGATTTAGTGAAGGATGCTGTTATCGGTGGATTTATTCTGAAAGATGGGGTCATGTATTGCTCTGATCAACCCGGACTGGGCGTTTCATTGGCCTGATCACATTAAGATTGATCCAATGCTTGTAATAATGTACAAAGAGAATCATGGGGAGCGTCCCGGTACATCCATTTCTGATCTATAAATTGGATATGCTCTCCTGAATCTTCAGTCACTTCATAGCCGTTTCTCTCCAGTGCATTTTTGGTCCATAGATACACATATCCTTCACCGTTCAGTTTTATTTTTTTGTTTTGGTGAGGATGGTGGGCAACTTTACCGGTGCGTAGATCAAAGCCTTTGAGTTCAAAAACCTGATCAAAGGTGCCGTTCAAAACCAGGTCTTCCGGCAAGCCGGTAGCGATGGTTCCATTCTTGGTAATTAGCCAAATCCGGTCAGCCATCTGCAAAGCCAGATCCAATTCATGGGTAGCCAATAAGATTGATTTGTTTAAGTCGTGAGCTAGTTGGCGAAGGACGGTCATGATTTCCACCCGGTTATTCAGATCCAGGTGAGCCGTAGGTTCATCCAATAAAAGAATGGGTGTATCCTGCGCTACCGCCCGTGCGATCATGACCATCTGAAGTTGTCCGTCACTGAGCGATGAAATGGATTGATCTGCCAACGGCCGGAGGTGAAGTTGATCGATGGCCTGTTCAATTTTTTCAAGGTCTTCTTTTTTTTCGGAGAGCGACCAGTTGAGATACGGATAACGGCCGTAGGTAATCAACTCGCGTGCGGTCATGTGATAGGCTTGCACACGATCAGTCAGAACCACAGCTATGGCCTTTCCGATGTCAACAGATTTGTTCAAAAGAACATCCCCTTCTAGCGGAACTTGTAATCCGGCCAATGTGCGCAGCAGGGTAGATTTTCCAATGCCATTGGGCCCCATAAAACAGACGAGTTCCCCTGCAAACAGGGTTAAGTTCAGGTTGCCCAAAATCTTTTTTTGGGTAAGGCCTTTTCCGTAGCCGACACTTAATTGTTTTGTAGAAAGCAATGCAGGGGTATTCATGTCACTCCAACTGGCGATGAAAGAAGAGTTCATAGTCCGGTAGCAAATCGGGGTGACTAATTTTTACCAGGTCTTTCAGGATCAAATCCGGACGCAGATATCCCAGTTCCAGAAATTCACTTCCACCTTTGGCTCCTTTGCGTGCGTTATAGGAATACACGTTTTTTTGTTGAAAAGCCTGAAACAATGCATACCGTTTTTCAGCGGTTTCCATCTCTGCCAACGAGGTGTAGGATGCCACACCAATCCAATAATCAGCCAAGGCTGCTTTTGTGTAGACCGATTCAAACGAGAGTTCCTGAAAGCCCTGAGTAGAATCATTTTCCCAGAGGTAGCGGTAGCCGGCATCTTTCAACAAACGGGCCGCATAGTTTTGACCACCGGGTAAAAACCAACCATCGCCATAGACAATGCCGCTAAGGACGGTGGGCTTTTCGGATTGAACTACCCGTGCCTGAGTGTCGAGATATTCCTTTTCGATTTGGCGGAAAACAGAATCAGCCATTTGCCACTTGTCAAACAATAACCCCATCAGTTTGATCCACTCGGCTCGTCCAAGGGGATGAGTTTCCAGATACTCAGCATTAATCACCACCGGAATGCCCAACTCCTGAATCTTTTTTAACTGGCCCAGATCGCTGCTCATGGTGTACCCCATGACCACATGAGGGGCTAATGAAAAAAGCTTTTCAAGATTCATTCCTTTATCGATTCCGAGTTCTGCCACTAATCCGCCATCAATTCGTTTTCGCATTTTTTCCGAGCTGATGTAATCAGTCGTTGGGAAACCTACCAGTGCATGGGTCTCCCCCAGATAGTCAAGCAAGGGAATGTGGGTAGTGGATGTGCATACGATGGTTTGGATGGGAACTTCAATGACCATCGTTTGGGCATCAACGGCAGGAATCGGATTCCCTCTTTTCACCAAAAGATATTGAAAACCATTGGTAGCTCCCTGGAAAGGGTAAGCGACTGTTACCAGTGTGGCCTCTCCGACTGGCTGAACGGTAAAGCCCTTGGCATAAGTAATCGCTTCTGATGAGGTTGGAGGCTGGGTGGATTTTTGATCAGTGCAGGCATTCATCAAAATCACCACACCCATCACTTCAAGCCATCGCACAAAAATTCTACCTGGCATCGGGCAAAAGGAAATCTGTTTACTGAAGGTAGCTTTCATGGCTGCTCATTCTTTTTTGATGATCCGGACAAGGAAAACTCGTTCACCAGTAAACGTGCGGCTTTCAGGGCACTTACTTTCTGGTTGCTTACTTTTTGAAACATTTCAGTCTGCTGCTGTTGCAATCCGGGTTCATCATTGATTTTTTCCTGAATCAGGCGTTGAAATGTTTCGGTAAACCAGGCCTGCTGTTGCCGCTGCCGTTGGACATCAAAATGCCCGTTGGCTTGCGTAGTTTGAATGTATGATTGAACCGATTCCCAAACTTCCGCAATTCCCGTTTGAGTGATGGTAGAAGTGGTGATGACCGGCACTTTCCAGGAAGATTCAGAAGATGGAAATAAATGGATGGCATGAAGCAAATCTGTGCGGGCCTGGTGCACCCGGCTAATGTTATCACCGTCCGCTTTCGTCAGCACAAAACCATCGGCCATTTCCAGAATACCCTTTTTGATCCCTTGAAGTTCATCTCCGGCTCCAGCCAATAACAAAAGCATGAAAAAATCAACCATGTTGCGTATCCCCGCTTCCAATTGACCAATGCCCACCGTTTCGATGATGATGATCTCAAACCCGGCTGCTTCACATAACAACATGGCCTCCCGAGTACCGGTAGCCACCCCCGTAAAGGCATCACCCGAGGCGCTTGGGCGGATGAATGCCTGCGAATTTTTAGAAAGCGTTTCCATCCGGGTTTTGTCACCTAAAATACTACCATAGGTTCGCTGGCTCGAAGGATCAATGGTAAGAATCGCAATTTTTTTTCCGTGTTGGATCAGGTGATTTCCAAAGGACTCAATAAACGTACTCTTCCCTACACCAGGAACCCCGGTAATTCCGATACGGATGGATCGCCCCGTTTGGGGCAGAATAGATTCAATCAAATCTTCTGTCAGCAAGCGATCCTGGGGAAGCGTGCTTTCGGCTAACGTAATGGCGCGACCCAACACCCTCCGGTTGGCGGCCAAAATGCCTTGTCGATACTCCTCCACCGACAGGCGGCCAGACACAGGGTTATGGGTTTGCATGTACAAATTTCTAAATTTACTCATTCTGGAAATACTTGTATGCGAAAGAATATCCTTCAGGCGGCTGCCATTACTGTGTTTGTGTTTGGAATGATGTGGGTTGTATCCAAGATTACAGACTTAAAACTTTTTAATGCGTTTGATCCGATCTCACAGGCGTTGTCAGATTTTGAATTAACCGATTACGCCTTTTCCAATTTGCGTCCGGATCCACTGGTAGACCAACGGATTGTGGTCGTTAACATTGGTACATTAAACAGGGCGGGAATAGCCCAGCAGATTAGCACGATCAGCCAATACAAACCCAAAGCTATCGGATTGGATGTATATGTTGGTTGCGAAGGGGGGCTTCGGGATTCGATCAATTGCCCGGCCTTACTGGATACGCTTGGCAATCTTTTACTGAGTAACGCTATCCAGGAGGCAGGCAACGTAGTCATTGTTTCTGAACTCTTGCAAAAGAAACAAACCATTATGGATGGTAAATATGATTTACTGGATTCAGTTCAATATTCGGACGAGATTTTCAAGGATTATGCATATAATGCTTATGCTAACCTGGTAACAGATGCTGATTATCAGGATGATGTTAAGCTTTGTCGCTCCTACATGCCCTCTTACCAGATAGGCGATCAAACACATTATGCTTTTGCCACCCAGCTTGCGATGCTATATGATTCCACATTAACGCAGAAGTTTTTGAACCGGAAAAAGAGGGAAGAATTGATTAATTATCGCGGCAATATTGAAATCCAGGATACAAGAGCAACCCTCGATAAGTCAAAGAAGACCTCGACCACCAATTACCCCGTTTATTTCTATGCGGTAGATGTAGATCAACTGGCCCGTGGGGAAGTGCTGGGTGAATTGTTTACCAACTCGATTGTATTATTGGGGTATTTGGGTAATTATTTTGGTCATCCCGCCTGGGAGGATAAGTACTTTACCCCACTCAATAAGAAAGTTGCCGGAAGGGCTAATCCGGATATGTTTGGAGTAGTGGTTCATGCCAATATCATCGCCATGATTCTAAGCCAGGATTATGTGGACGAATTGCAAGAGTGGCAGAAATATTCGATTGCCATCATTTTATGTTTTTTTACCGTTTTACTGTTTATCTATATCGATGAGAAATATCCCCGTTGGTTTGATGCCGCTTCCGTGGGGATTCAGATTTTGCAATTGATATTGTTATCCTTGTTGATTATGGAAGTGTACGCCTGGAGTAGTTTTAAGCTCGATCTGACAATTACGCTGGCATCTACGGCTCTGGTAGGACCGTGCTATGATGTTTTTAAAAGTATGCAAAACGAGATCAATTTCCGGCTTACCAAACGCAGGAGAAACGCATTAAAACAACAAAAAGAGGAGAATCTGGCATGATTTTTCCTTTACTTACCGGTTGTAAACGTTCTACATGAGAAAAATTGTTATTGGTTTTTTTGTCTTTTTGGCATCTTTTAATGGCTACAGTCAGGATTATGCATTTAAGATTTTGGCTGTCAAGGGCACCACTCAGGTCAAATCCGGCACCTCGTGGCAACCCATCAAGACCGGATTGAGTCTTCAACCCAAGGACGAACTAAAAATAGAGGCTAACTCCTACGTGGCCTTGGTTCACAAAAGTGGCAGTCCCCTTCAGTTAAAGGAGCAGGGAACCTACAAAGTGGCCGATCTGGCTTCCAAAGTGGGGCCGGGGAACAGCGTAGTGAGTAAATACACCGACTTTATCCTCAGCAGCAACACAGCCGATGCCCGTAAAAACCGCATGGCCGCTACCGGATCCGTGACCCGGGGTGGTGAAATAAAAATTTTCTTACCTAAAGGAAAATCTGCCGTTTTTCTTAATCCAGGCGTGCTGATCAGTTGGGATGATTCAAAACCAGGGCCCTATGTTTTGGTAGTGAAAGATTTGGTAGACACTGAGTTAGCCCGGTATGATGTCGAGGGGAACTCGTATGTGTTAAACACACAGGAAGCCATCTTTGCCGATGTGGCTATTATTTCGGTGGAGGTTCAGCAAAAGAGTAATCCATCAGTTAACTCCGGCCCCTTTGCGATCAAGAAATTGCCCACGGCCGATGAGAAGCGTATCAGCGGGTTGCTAAAAGAAATGGGGAATACAGCCACCAGTGAAGACCTGTTAGATAAATTTATCATGGCTGGTTTTTATGAAAAGAATATGTTGATCATTGATGCCAACAAAAACTATCTCGAAGTGATCAAACTGGCACCGGATGTTCCGGAATTCAAAGAGGCCTACAAGGATTTTTTATTTCGCAATAAACTCAACTGAAAAATAAATATTTATGAAAAAGAACATTTTGATGGTCATGCTTTTGCTGACAGCCGCTTTTGGGCATGCGCAAGAGTATGTATTTAAAGTATTGGCCAATAAAGGAGCCAATGAAGTTAAAACAGCTGATGCGTGGGTGCCTATTAAAACAGGAGCCAGTTTAAATTCATCCGATGAATTGAAGATAGCCGATAATGCTTACCTGGGACTAGTTCACAAAAGTGGAAGACCCATGGAAGTAAAACAGGCGGGAAGCTACAAGATAGCAGATCTCGCAGCTAAACTAGGGTCGGGCAATAGTGTTGTGAACAAGTACACCGATTTTATTCTTAGTTCAAATTCAGAAGAAGGCAAGAAAAACCGGATGGCAGCTACAGGATCCGTAACGCGTGGATTATCATCTATAAAAGTCAACATGCCGGCCGCCCAATATTCCGGAATTTACAATGACAAAATGGTGATCAATTGGGAGCCTGCCAAAAACGAGGAGGGTTTGATCCGGGAAGGATTGACATATGTCACCACTATCATGGATATGGAGGATAATGTTTTATTAACCACTGAAACGACTGATACTCAGGTTACCGTAAATCTGGGTGACGGTAAGTTTAAAAATCAAACAGCTGTGCTGGTGGAAGTTCAAGCAAAGGGAGACTCTAAATCAGTGTCGGAAAGACATGTGATCAAAAGGTTGAATACCGCTAACAGAGAAAAAATCAAAAACGCACTCGCTACTGATTTAGGTATAAATCCGGAAAGCGAATCGGCCATGGACAAGATGGTGTTAGCTCTTTTTTACGAACAAAACGGGTTGATCCTGGATGCGATTACCGCCTATCAGGATGCCATTAAAACGGCCCCTGATGTTCAGGACTACAAGACCGCCTATCAGGAGTTTTTGTTGATCAAAGGCATTAAGAAGGAAGAAAAGAAATAGGAATTTTGGTCCTGGAATAGTTTTTCAGAATGGCTACACCCAACGGCATGGTCCTTCAGGCCATTCCAGGTGACCATCAAAAAGCAAGAGGTTAACTCATGAAAACCCCGCACCGCGGGGTTTTTTCATGAGGCAGGCTTTTGTAAATACGTTTGCCGGAGAACATTAATCCCCTATTTTTGTCATTCTAACTTTCTGCTATCCATGAGTGTATTAGTAAACAAGAATTCTCGCGTAATAGTCCAGGGGTTCACCGGCTCGGAAGGCACTTTTCATGCCGGCCAAATGATTGAGTATGGAACCAATGTGGTAGGCGGTGTAACTCCCGGAAAAGGAGGACAAGTACATTTAGGCAGACCGGTGTTTAATACCGTAAAGGAAGCTGTAGAGAAGACGGGAGCGGACGTATCCATCATTTTTGTTCCACCGGCTTTTGCGGCTGATTCCATCATGGAGGCCGCTGATGGAGGCATTCAGGTGATTGTGGCCATCACCGAGGGTATTCCGGTAAAGGACATGATGATTGCCAAACAATACATTAAAAACAAAAAAATTACGTTGGTAGGCCCCAATTGTCCGGGGGTGATTACCCCTGGGGAAGCAAAAGTGGGCATCATGCCAGGCTTTGTTTTCAAAAAAGGAAGAATAGGAA
>ERZ1066130.111-NODE-111-length-47655-cov-29.442920_pt1 | contig 47655 bp, 62 predicted proteins | sample MGYA00382777_ERZ1066130 | MGnify/ENA primary metagenome ERZ1066130 (study PRJEB33369, sample SAMEA5778360) | biofilm metagenome | biome: Industrial cooling water; feature: Water cooling tower basin; material: Biofilm | place: United Arab Emirates | collected...
AGCAGGTCACCGGTGGCGCTGAGCGGCACTGCCGTGGCGCTTGCCCACGCAGCCTCGGTCGTCGCAGCAGCGATGGTGATTCCACGCGGCGTCTGCGCGGTGAGCGACGTGGCCTCGAACTTCGATTCGTAGGCGGCGATGTTGCGCAGCCGCTTCAGCAGCTTGTCCTGCGCCTGTTCGAGCGCCGCGGTCTGAGCGGCACGCAGCTCACGCAGCAGGCCGTTGAGGCGGGCGCGAGTCAGCGACTGCACCGGTTCACCAAGCTTGGCCAGCGTCTCACGCACCTGGCGCTCGAGGATGGGGATCAGCTTGTTGAACTCGCGTGCCTCCGCCGACTTCAGCCGCTCCAGCATGATCTGGTGGCGGATCGCCGAGTTGGTGAGGTCGGAGCGCGCCATGGCTTACTCCTGATCCTCGTTGTCGCCGAAGTTGCCGCCCGTGTTGCCCAGCAGAGCCGCCTGCGTCTCCATGTCCTTCGCCGTCTGCGCGTCGACCTCCTCCTGGAACTCCTCGTCCTCCTGGGTGGCGATGCCCGCGCGGCGCAGGATGGCACGGTACTCGGTGGTGGAGATGGCGCCAGCCTGCCACTCGGCCAGCAGCTGACGACGCTGGTCGGCGGTCATGCGGCTGATCTCGAAGTCCGTGTTCAGCTCGAAGCCGATGTCGTCGCTGACCGGGGCACCTGCGAACATCGCCGCCCACTTGAGGCAACGCGTGTAGCCGGCACTGACGTTCTTGGCGCAATTCATCAGCGTCGACGCCTCGCTGGCCTCGTCCATCTGCGCCTCGCCCAGGGTGCGCGTGCCGGTCTTCGGCTCGACGAGCTTCGCGCCGAGCGACTTCATCTGCTCTTCCTTGTGCTTCATCGCCTCGAACACCAGGGTGTTGGGATTCGGCTGCAGCAGCTCGGCACTGCCGCCGGCCGGCAGCGGGATCGGCGAGCGCGAGCCCATGGCAACGCCGTAGGGGTAGATCTCCTTGTTGCCCCACACCTCTTCGACCCACTCCTTGGTCATGCCGGCGAAGACGGGCGTCGGTTGGCCGACGATGAACACCGACTCCTCGTGGTCCGCGCTGTTGCGGTAGTGCGCGATGTTGAGGTTGGCCATGTCCTCGAGCGGCGCGTCATCGATGCCCGGGTCGTTGTTGTCGCTGCCCACGACGGTGAACAGGATCTCGTTGAACGGCTTGCCGCTGGCATCGAGCGGCTTCGAGCTCAGCTCGGGCACGACGATGAACATGCCCGCGTCGTCCTTGCGGTAGACCTGGATGACGTACTCCTTGTCGACGAGGCGCAGAACACGCCACTGCTGCGCGTCTTCCTTCTTGAAGCCGTCGTCCTCCTTGGTGTACTTCTCCAGCAGCACCACGAGGGTCAGCTTGCGCGAGCCGTCGACCATCTCCACCCGCCAGTTGATGATCTGCTCGGCGAAGTAGTACTGGATCGACGGCTTGATGCGGCCCTCGAGCAGGTCAGCGCGGGTGGGGCGCGCAGGCAGGCCATCGACCATCGGGTAGTCGGTGAGCAGGCCGAGGCGGCCGACGCTCAGCGTGTCACTGAGGGCCTGGCGGCTCTGCTGCTCGATCGACACCGCGCCACCGTCGACGTCGTCCTGCAGCGAGTCCAACAACGCAGGCACGGTCAGGACGGCCGGCTTCGCGGTGACTTGGCCGATCATGCCCTTCAGCGTGCGCTTGGTGACCCCATAGAACACGGCACGCGCCGCATAAGCGGCGTTGCGATCCTTGTTGATGTCGCTCTTGTCCGACGGCATGATGTACGGCAGGTACTTGCCGCGCTTCTTGACCGCTGCCTCGCCGTTGATGACGTCGCGAATCTGCTCCCAGGACTTGATCGCTTCAACGACCTCGGGCAGCACGTAATCGATGTTCTCAGCCATGGTTCAATCCTCAGTATGGACGCAGGGAGCGGATGTCGGTGGCGAGGTCTGCGTCGGTCTCGAGCACCATGTAGCGAATGTCGTCGTAGAAGTGGTCTTCAGCGTCGGTGTCCACGTCGTCCATGTTGTCCTCGTCGCGGGGCAGCGTCGGCAGGCCGGCGATCGAGACGCGACAGTTGTCCATGAAGTAGATGCCTCGGCCTTCGCCCTCGGTAGCAGCTTCGAAGCGGTCGCGCAGCAGCTGCAGGCCGATGGCGCGAGAACCGGCGGACTTGTCGCTCTCCTTCCAGGTCACGCCTTCCTCGTTGAACTTCTTCTCGATGGTGGGCACGTCGGCTTCGCGAACGTCACGGATTTGGTTGTCCGCGGGGCCAGCCTCGACCTTGCGTCCGATCCAGCCCTCCTTCTGCAGGTGGCGCTCGATCACCTTGATGCCGGTGGCGATGTCCTTCGTGCTGAACTTCACGCCTTGGTTGAACCCGAGCTCGCCACTCTTCGGCATGAGGCCACCGACGCTCTTCGTAGCGCCCTTGCTGCCGTACCACTCGTAGATGCGGATGAGCGACTTGGGCGGAAAGCTACGCTTGGTGCCGTCAGGCATGCGCACCTCCTCGCCGTTGGACTCCGCCCACCAGCCCACGCTGAACGGGTGCGAGGAACCCCAGTCGAACGAGCGCTTGATCTTCCAGCTCGGAGGCACCTTGAAGCGCGGCAGCACGTGGGTCGACTTCTTCCATACGTCGTCCAGGGCGCCGCCAGCCACGATGTCCCAGTCGCCATGCAGCCACGCGGCACGCTTGTTCTCATCGGTGATACTCTCCAGCTCCGCGATGTACTCGGCGGGCAGGAAGATGTTCTCCTTGTAGCTGCCGAAGATGCGGACCTGGTACTTGCGGATGATCTCGCGCTGCTGCGTGCGCGGGTTGAAGACATTGATCTCTCGCACCACCGGCACGCCGGGCTCGGCGGGGTCGATGAACATGCGCTTGACCCACATGTGCCCGATGCCGTAGGGGTTCGTGGTGGCGAACACCTCGAGCGGGATGGGCGGCAGCATGAACATCTCGCCGGTCTCCATGTCGATGGGCGAGTGCAACGCCGGCACGAAGGAGGTGCGGTTGGTGGACATCATGGCTTCGAACAGGTCGCCATTCATGTACTTGGTCAGCTCGTTCCAGCCGATGAACGGGAACTCGTGGCCGTGGTAGTTCCAGTAGTCGCCGGGCTTCTTCACCACGCGGAAGAGCAGCTCTTCACCCGTCGGCCAGACCCACTTGTAGTCGGCCTTCGATGACATGAACTTCGCGCCGTCGTTAAACTGCGGGAACCAGCGCATGGACTTCTGCACCAAGTCGTCGAGGTTCTTGTACTCGCGGTCCATGATGATGCCGCGCCAGAAGCGGCCGTAGCCCTTGCCCACGTTGCGGCGGAAGCGCATGAGCTGCGCGTCGGTCTTGCCTGGTCCGCGGGTGCCCTCGTACAGGATGACGTGCGCGGGGCAGGCGATCGCCAGTGCCTGAGAACCGGGCAGCGGGCGCCAGATGACATTCGGGAGGTTGCCGTCGGCCATCACTCGGTCACCTTCTTCTTGAGTACTGCCTGCGACTGCTGTGCCATCTCAGTCCACTTCTCCATGCTGTCGACCAGCGGCACTTCCATGACGCCAGGCTGCTTGGACGGGTCCGCGTGGCCAGTGCCGGGTGCGCGCTTCTCGGGCTGCAGCTTGTTCGCGAAGTACGGGGCAGCCGACTTGGCAGCCTCCATGCGGTCGGCGAACGTGGGCAGCACGATCACCTCGATGATCTCTTGGCTGTCGCTGTCGTACGCGAAGTGGTTGATCTGCTCGCCTCGCATCACAGCCAGCAACCACTCGTGCGGCAACATGCCGGTGGCACGGGCAGCTTCAACCGTCTCTGCACTGATCTTTTCACGCTGTTGACGGAGCTTGGAGGCCTCTTTGTTGTTTCCCTCGATGGTGCCTGGCGTCTCACCACGCGGGCGACGACCATTCGGCGGCTTTGGCGGTGCCTTGCGCGGGGGAGTCTGACGGATCTTCGGTTGACGGGGACGCTCGTTGGCCACGTACGACGCTTCAACGGGCTTCGTCACCTTGGTCCCAGGCTTCTTCGTGCGCACTGCGCTCGGTTTGGAGGTGGCGGGCTTACGTGACATGCGACTCGCTCTGTGCACTGGTTTAGACAGACGTGGACTCTACGGCGAGCGAGAGCGTATGAGAACAGGCTTGTGGTTGTGATCACAAAGTGAGCACCCCTGATTCTCAGGGCTATGGTTTTCGCACCACGCGCTTTCTCAACGGGGCCGACGACAATCATCAGGCCTACGCTGCAAAGCTGCCGTGAGGCAGCGAGAGCAATGCTGTTACAGAAAGCGGAATTTTGGTAGCCCTATCTATTTACTTCTCTCTCTTTACTGTCTACTATATTTTTTCAGTAGTAAAGGGTAAAAGAGAATAGAGATAGAGGCTCTAAAATTCCGCTTTCTGCAACAGGCCTGAGGAGGTCGTGATGAACACAGATGCATTGATGAATGAGGTGTTGGAGCTCGTGCGAGACTTGCCTCAGGCAAAGCGCTACGCGCACGTCGAGCGGGTCAAGTCGATCGCGCAGGAACTTGGGTTGAAGCCTGACGACTTCGAGTTCGTGAAGCTCAACGTGGCGAGGTGGCCTGATCGCGCAAATCGTCGCTCGACAGAGATTCGCTTTGGAGTCGACTTCGGCTACGGTGACCGACCGGATCATCGTCTCTACGGGGCGACGTTCGACGAGGTGGCCAAGCTGCTGCGCTACACGCCGGAGAGCTGCCGAGTTGCCTTCACGACCGCGAAGCAGGGTCGCGTGGACCGCACCGGCACGAGGCAGACGAGGCTGGGTCCGTGCGTCGTCACCAAGTTGCCGCAGGCGATCAACCCAGCCGACTACCCGACCGTGCGTCGTCTGCAGGATCGCGAGCTCGATCTATTCCCGCCCGCGAAGGTCGTCGGTGGCAAGCCGGTTCGATGGAAGGGGAACAAGTACTGAGTTTCGATGCGCTCTGATGAGCTCTGGTCATGTTTTTCGTTCGGATTTACGATGAGCTTTCGAACGCGCTAAATTAGTCTCGTCGTCGCCCCGCCGCGTCGTTCCGCCGGCTCCTCGTCAGAGGCCACCGCCAAGCGATCACGCACCTCCTCAGCAAAGGCCGCGCGGGGCGACGACTCCTTCTTTCTGGGCCACGCAGCTGGGTGTGGCGGTCCAAGCCCGTGGTGACCCCAACGCTGAGGAGCGGGCAGTGTAATGCGCCGGTGTCACCAGGCGGCGCACAGGTGGACAGACAACCATGGTAGCCAAGCGGAAGCGCAGCAGCGCAAGCAAGAAAACTTCAACGGTCGACTCACGTGCGTTCGAGCTCGGCCTCGCCAAGCTGGAGTCCTCCGGACTCAACGCCGAGGACGCGGCCGCGTTGAACATCGAGTTCCTGAGCCGCGAGCAGTCGCACCAGCTGGTGCCTGGTCACGGCCCGCTCTGCGCCTTGAAGCTGAACTACCACGACCCACGCGATGGCTCGCTCCTCAACGACTGGCCGAAGGCGCCGCCGTACTGGCGACTGCGCTACCTCGAGCAGGGCCACGAGTTCACCGACAAGTCCGACAAGAAGCCGCTCAGGTACGTGCAGCCGTTCGACACGGCGCCGGTCGCCTACTACCCGCAGAACCAAGACTGGTCCGAGCTGCTGAACGAGCCGCAGCCGCTGATCATCACCGAGGGCGAGCTCAAGGCGGCCAAGGCCTGCAAGGAAGGCTATCCCACCATCGGCCTCGGCGGCGTGGACTCCTTCGCCGCGAAGCGCATGGGCGTCGTCTGGCTCGCCAGCCTCGAGTTCGTCAACTGGGTCGGTCGGCACGTGTACATCTGCTACGACTCGGACATGCGGCGCAACCCCAACGTGCTGGGCGCCTTGGAGCGGCTGGCGGAGGAGTTGGAGCAACGCGGCGCACACCCGTACGTCATTATCCTGCCCGAGCTCGACGGACCAGAGTCCAAGATCGGGTTGGACGACTTCCTCATTCACGAGCACGGCGGACCTGACGAGTTCGCCGGTCTGCTTTCTGAGGCCGAGCCGCTTGGCCTCTCGCGCGCGTTGTTCCACCTGAACGACCGCTACGTCTACGTGGCGGACCCAGGCCTGATCGTCAACGACAAGACGAACGCGAAGCACTCGCCTGGCGCCTTCAAGGAGCACGTCGCCGCGCCTGCGGTGTTCATCGCCCGCGAGTTCACGCCTGAGGGCGACATCCGGACGAAGACGACTTCGGCTGCGGCCGCGTGGATTAAGTGGCCGTTGCGCCGCGCTGTGGACAAGATCACCTACGCGCCGGGCAAGGAGAAGTTCATCTTCAACGGCGCGAGCATGTACAACACGTGGCAGGGCTGGGGCTTGGAGCCGCGCGAGGGCGACTGCTCGCTGTTCCTCGACCTCGTCGACCATCTGTTCCAAGGCGCGGACCCGGGCGCGAAGGAGTGGTTCCTCAAGTGGTGCGCCTATCCGCTGCAGTACCCGGGCGTCAAGTTGTACTCGGACGTGCTGATCTACGGGCGCAAGCACGGCACCGGCAAGTCGCTGATCGGCTACACGCTCGGCAGGATCTACGGCAAGAACTTCACGGAAATCAAGCAGAAGAACCTGCACGAGAACCACAACGAGTGGGCGGAGAACAAGCAATTCATCATGGGTGACGACATCACCGGGTCGAACAAGCGCGAGGACAACGACCTGTTGAAGAACCTCGTCACGCAGCGCGAGATTCGCCTGAACCCGAAGTACATCCCGTCCTACACTGTGCCGGACGTGATCAACTACTTCTTCACCGCGAACAACCCCGACACCTTCTTCATGGACGACGACGATCGTCGTCACTTCATCCACGAGGTCAAGGTCCAGCCGCTGCCCGAGGAGTTCTACGTCGAGTACGACCTGTGGTTGGACTCTGGTGGCGCGGCGGCGTTGTTCGACTACCTGCTGAAGCTGGACACGAGCGACTTCAACCCGGCCGCCCGCGCGTTCGACACGCAGGCGAAGAAGCGCATGATTACCGACACGCAGTCCGACCTCGGCGCGTGGGTGCGTCGCCTCATCGAAGATCCGGACCACGTGCTGCGGATCGGGTCGATCAAGTTGAAGAAGGACCTGTTCAGCAACCGCGAGCTGCTCGAGCTCTACGACCCGGAGAAACGAACGGGCACGACGGCGAACGGCCTGGGTCGCGAGCTGCGACGGGCCGGGATCGACATGGTCAACTCGGGCAAGCCGGTGCGACTGCCTGAGGGCAGCGAGCGCTTGTACGCGGTGCGCAACGCCGACACGTGGCTGAACGCCGAGACCGACGACCTCGTCAAGCATGTGACTGAGTCGACGAAGGGCAAGACGTCGAAGTACTAAAAATCACTATTTACGAGCGCGAGCGATCGCGTTCTAATCGAATCTCGTTCGCGTTTGCGAGAACCCGAGCCGGCGGAACCGGTATACTGAGGAGTGAAGTGACATGGCGAAGACGTTCACGAAGGAAGATGTCAAGGCGGCCGAGCAGGCCGCGCAGTCGAAGGGCGAGGTCAAGGGCCAGAAGGCCGGCACCAAGAACGCGGTGGACCAGCTGAAGGCCGAGATCGATCGCGTCAAGGCCAGCGACCTGGGCAAGACCGAGAAGAAGGCCGCGATCGCGCACCTGCAGTCCGCGCTGGCCGCGATCAAGTCGCCGATCGGCGCCTGATTGCGGGTCCAACCAGGGCATCACCCGGAACCCGCCACGGACTTGAGCCTGGCGGGTTTCTTTCTTTCAGCACCAACGAAGAGGTAGATCATGGCACGTGCCTACAAAGTCGAAGCCACCAACGGCGCCGTCCGTTACGCTGGCTCCACCACCGCGGCCCGCGCGGCTCGTGACGAGCTGCTCGAGCAGTACCCCGACCTGCGCAAGAAGGACGTCAGCATCGACGAGCAGGTCGAGCTGCCCACCAAGAAGGACGAGCTCATCGACTTCCTGAACGAGCTCCTGGCCGAGTACGACCCGGGCGAGGAGGAAGAGGAGGAAGAGGAGGAAGAGGAAGAGGAGGAAGAGGAGGAAGAGGACTGAGCCTGCCCTCCATCTGAACCAAGGGTCGCGTCGCCTCGGCGGCGCGGCCTGCGAGGTAAGCGATGAACGAATCACCAGTGCTTGGCGCCGTCGTGCGTCAGAAGCAGAAAGAGCGCGACGAGTTGCAACGGCAGGTGGACGAGTTCCACGCACGAGGCGGCAAGACGCAGTACCTACAACCGGGCGAGTCGAGCGGGTTCACTACCGAGCTGGGCGCGGCCTACCAACGGAGGAAGAGGAAAATGATCGCACGACGACCGGGTCACCTCAGCCAGGCGGACCGCGACGCGTTCAAGGTCCTCGGGCTCGAGGAGGATCCAGACTCCTACGAGGTCCAGACGATCGACGCCCGCTGGCGTGAGCTGAGGACCCAACTGCACCCGGACAAGCCGACGGGCGACGCGGCGAAGTTCGACGAGGCTCGCAAGGCCTACAACGCCGCGCGGTTCTACGCCCTTGAGCCGAAGCCCTGCAGCGAGTGCAAGGGCAGCGGCAAGGTCGAGAAGACCCAGCGCAACCCGCTGCTCGCCCCGCTGCTCGTGAACTGCAGCACCTGCCGAGGGAGTGGCCTGCGATGAGCACCTTCCTGAAGGTCCTCGCCATCAACGTGGTCCTCAGCTTCGTGCTGTTGGGCTGGTACGGCTGGCGGCAATTCAACCGGCGCGGGGCGCGTCTGGTGTACATCCACGACCGGCTGGACCAGCTCGACCCCGGGGTTCGTGCGCTCAGCCTCGAGGAGGAGGATGAGCGGCGCGGCCTGTTGCGCGAGCTCGAGGAGATGGGCGAATGAACGTCAGCGACACGAAGGTCCGCAAGATCATCAACAAGGCCACTGCGCAGGCGAGGCGTGAGACGCCGAAGCCGAACCTGCTGACGTGGTGCCTGCGCCAGGGGCTCTACCACCTGTACGGCTGGCGCCCGTACTACTGACCAACCACAACTGCTGAGGAGGTTTCGACATGGATTTTCTGCACGACTTGGGCTGCGGCCTGCTGATGTTCTTCGTGGCGTTCATGGTCTTCGACTGGGGGCGCATCTGGTGGTACGCACGTCGGCACGGCGTAATCCGGTTCAACGCCGGTGGCGAGCTGCACCCGTCCGCGGTGCCGTGGCGCTGGGAGGGCGAGTACCTCGGGTACAAGGTCTGGACGTGGCTTGTACGCGTCGCTGCGTGGTTGATCGCGCTCTGGCACCTCGTGCTCGGCTTGCTCTGGTTCGTCGAGCTCGCCTTCGCGGTCAGTGTGTCATGAGCCGCGTGACTGAGGTGCCGAACGTTGAGCGCGACAAGTTGATTGCGGCCGTAGAGCAGCTCAAGCGCACGATGCCTGTGATGATCGAGTACGCCGCTCTCAACGCGCAGCTCAAGCGGGCACAATACCTTGAGTTCGTCAAGGCCGGCTTCAACGAGGCGCAAGCCCTGGAGCTGTGCAAATGAACGACATCGAATACGACGCCGAGCTCAGCGAGTGCGGCGAGTACAGATACCGCCTCAGTCGCATCTGGGACGAGGCGAAGAAGCCGCTCACGTTCATCATGCTGAACCCATCGACGGCCGACGCCGAGGTTGACGACCCGACGATCCGCCGTTGCATGGGCTTCGCGGAGCGCGAGCAGGCTGGCGGGATCATCGTGGTCAACCTCTACGGATTCCGCGCGACGAGGCCTCTCGACCTGTTCCAGGCGACCGACCCGATCGGCCCGGGTAACGACCGCGCGTTGAAGCGCGCAGCTCGTCAGGCGAAGTTCATCGTCTGTGCCTGGGGTGCGCACGCGCCGCCGAACCGCGTGGCCTACGTCCGCGCCCTGCTCGACCAACACCGACTCTCGTGCCTCGGCACCACCAAGCACGGCGCGCCGAAGCACCCGCTGTACCTGCGCCGCGACCAACCACTGGAGCACTACCAACCATGAGCCAAGAACTGAACCAGCTGAAGGCGCAGCGACTGATGCTGATCGGCGCCCTCAGCGAAGACCCCGACACCAAGGCCCTCGTCGACGCGGCTTACGCCGAGTTGAAGGCCGTGGCCGATAAGCACGAGGACGCAGGCATGCTGGCGGTCGCGATCCTCACCCTCGACGTCGCCATCAAGAACTCGGAGACCTGACATGATTCCCACCCTCGACGACATCATCCGCGGCCTGCTCAACGGCACCATGACGCCGGAGCAGGCGAAGTTCTACCTCGAGCAGCACGAGAAGCTGCAGGCCGAGGTCGACGGGCTCGGTGACGTGCCGTACGCGCGAGGCGCGGTCACCATCGACGTGCTGAAGAAGTGCGCGCAGCAGGATCGCCGCTGGGGTCCGCGTCAGTACCCGTCGTTCAACCCGGCCATGACGGCCAACGCCGACATCGGCCCGAACCAGCTGGCCGGCTTCCACGAGGTCGTCGCACCGGTGCGTGCCCGCCTGCTGACGCAGACGCAGGACGACCAGGGCGAGCTGTCGTGGATGACCATCCTCGTGGAGGAGGTGTCCAAGCTCGCCGACAAGTACGAGAAGCCCGACGACCTGCGTGAGCAGTTGATCGACGTCGCGGGCGTGGCGGTGCAGTGGGCGTCGCAGCTGACGCCGGAGCCGGAATACACCGTCGAGGCGACGGACAACGGCAACGGCACGATGAGCCTGAGTGCCAACGTCACGTTGGACGGCGGGACGACGGCAGGTGGCGGGTACGCAGAGTCGTTCCAGGAGGCGGACCATGAAGGTCCGAACCTGCGGTGAGCGACGACGCCGAGGTTTCCAGCGAGGAGCGCAGCGGCGCGAGGTTCCGTGAGGAGGTGATCACGGTCAAGACGACGTGGAACTTCACCGGGCAGATCGAGCAGCTGGTCATGACGCCCACCGACGTGATGCAGAAGCGGGTGCTGAACACGATGGAGAAGCAGGCCCGCGACGCGTTGATCGCCTTGGGGTGGACGCCGCCGAACAAGTAATTACACATTTACAAAACCCATGGGCCGTGCTAGGATCTAGCCGGCCCAATTTGTTTCGGAGATCCACATGGAAAGGCGCGGACACAGCTTGGCGGGCGAACGTCTGTTCGGCAAGCGCAACCACGACGGCACGGTCAAGCACATGGCAGAGGGTTTGAGGATCGAGCGCATTCGCAAGTGGATCTTCCTCGGCTGGACTGGGCCGTTCAACCTCATCCCGCGGTGGAAGCACGCCGTCGTCGGGTACCGCTATTACGACCAAAACGGGCGTCGCGTGCTGATGCCATGGGAGACGAAAGATGAAGACTGAGGTAAAGGTGATCGCAGACAGCGTGTCGCCGTCTGGAGAGCGGCTCACGACCTTGCAGGTTTGCTTCCCGAGGTTCATCCTTGCCGAGGTGAACACGCACCGCGTCCTCAGCCGCAACTACCGGAGCAGCCGCGCGGTGCCGGTGGAGAAGCTGATCGCGGAGGTCGAGCGGTCACCCTTTGTGCCGTTGGCGTTCGGCAAGAACCGGCCTGGCATGCAGGCGAACGACCTACTCGACGAGCGACAGGCGATGCGTGCTGAGGACGCGTGGCGCCACGCCGCGCAGCTGGCGGTGCAGCAGGCCACCGAGCTGAAGGACCTAGGCGTCCACAAGCAGTTGGCCAACCGCGTCCTCGAGCCGTTCCTCTACGTGCACGGCGTCATCTCCGCGACGGAGTGGGACAACTTCTTCGCCCTGCGCTGCCACAAGGACGCGCAGCCCGAGTTCCAAGAGCTGGCCACGATGATCCGGGCCGCGATGGAGCAGAGCGACCCCGTCGAGCGCGGCGACATGACGATCCTGCGCGACCACCACAGCGACTGGCACCTGCCGTACGTGACCGACGGCGAGCGCGCCGAGTACCGGCTCGAGTGGCTCATGGAGGCCAGCGCCGCCCGTTGCGCGTGGGTCAGCTTCAAGCCGCACGACGAGAGCGAGGGCACGAACCTCGAGAAGATCACCCGCACGATCAAGAAGCTCGTCAGCACGCCGATGCACGCGTCCCCGTTCGAGCACGTCGCGACGCCGTTCTCGCATCTGCTGCCCGGCCACAAGACCGACAGCAACTTCAACAACTGGATCCAGTGGCGCCACGTGCTGGAGGCGCAGCGACATGGGTAAGAAGGACCAGAAGCGCAAGCCGCAAGGGCCGGTGATCGTCGCCAGCCACAAGCCGCTGCCGCAGGAAAAGCCGTGGTACGAGGTGCTTGACACGGCGATCGAGCGGCAGTTCCCCAACGTGCGTGCCAACACCTACCTGTCGACGAAGGGGTACTGCACGTCCATCGCGATGAAGGACCAAGACGAACGCCTGATGCCACGCCAGCATCGGGTGATCAGCGCCTTCATCGCCGGCTTCATGGCGTGCGAGAGGAGCTACTGAGATGAACTCAGCTTACATCGCGTTCGTGCGGTTGATGATCATTACCGCACAAGATCGGATCGCTTGCCGTGACGGGCGAGTCATCTGGTACGGAGGTGCGCAATGAGCGACAACTTCAAGCCGATGCTCGCGGGCAAGGCTCCCGCCCTCGAGGACCTGCGGTACCCGGTCCTCTCCTCTCCGAAGCTGGACGGCGTCCGCGCGATCGTGCGCAGTGGCCGCGTGCTCAGCCGCAACCTGCTGGAGATTCCCTGCCCGACCGTGCAGGAACTGTTCGGCGACCCGCGCTTCAATGGGTTCGACGGCGAGCTGATCGTCGGCAGCCCGGTTGCGCCCGACGCGTTCCGCCGCACGAGCAGCTTGGTGATGAGCCACGACCCGGTCGACATCAGACTGGCTCCGATCGTGTTCCACATCTTCGACGACTGGAGCCACGACGGCACCTTCGACGAGCGGTACGAGGCGGTGAAGAAGCGCGTCAGCAAGTCAGCCAAGATCTTCTCGATCGTGCCGCACGCGCGACTGGCCAACAAGCACATGGTGCAGACCATGGAGGAGCTCTACGTCGGCGACGGGTACGAGGGTCTGATGCTGCGCGACCCGCAGGGCGCGTACAAGTTCGGCCGCAGCACCACGAAGGAAGGCGGCCTGTTGAAGCTCAAGCGCTTCGAGGACATGGAGGCGGCGATCATCGGCTTCAAGGAGCTGAAGCACAACGAGAACGAGGATCGGACTGGCGGCTTGGCCAAGCGGCGGAGCACCAAGCAGGCCGGCAAGCGGGGCGGCCAGGTGCTCGGCGCGTTCCAGGTCAAGGGCCTCTCTGGGCCGTTCAGGGGAGTCGAGTTCGACGTCGGTACTGGTCTCAGCCACGCCGACCGCGTCGCGTTCTGGGAGGCGCAGGGAGGACTCCTGGGCAAGATCCTGAGGTGCCGATACTTCCCGCTGGGATCCAAGGACAAGCCGCGGTTCCCCGTGTTCCAAGGGTTTCGTCACAAGGCCGACCTGTAAATCACTATTTTCAGGACTTTCGGGTCGTAGTAGAGTTAGGCAACCCGGCAATGTCGCTGGGCTTATCAAGCTGAGGAGAAAGCACATGTTGCAGAAGTTGCTCGAGATGAAGCTGTCGCAGGCCGTGCAGGAGCAGCTGCGTGCAGGCGTCGGTGCGGTGCCCAAGGAGCACGCCGACGAGCTGTTGACCAAGGTCGCACAGCTGGACGCCACGAAGATCCGTGGTCTGATCGTCATCGTCGCGTCCGACATGGACAACGGCGTGGGGGTCGACGTGCAGACGCTCGTCGCTGGCACGCCCGCGACCCTGGACCCGTTGCTGGAGCTCGCGTCGTTCCAGATCGATGAGAAACTCCAGAACCCGGACGCGGTGGCCGACGGCGAGGTCTGCCCGGGCTGCGGCGAGGTGCACGGCAGCGGCGAGGACTTCCTCGACGAGCTGTTGCGCCGTGGGCCCGGTCCGCGTCGCGCCAACCCGATCGAGGACGACTCGCTCGGTGGCCTCGGCCTGCTGCTCGCCCTCTCGGCCATGGGGAGGAAGCGCTGATGGCCACCGCCAAGAAGGCCACGGTCGCCCGCTCTGCGAAGACGGGCAAGCTCGTCTCCAAGGCGGAGGCGAAGGCCAACCCCGACACGACGGTCGTCGAGACCGTCACCAAGAAGCCCGGCAAGTTCAAGCTGCCGAAGACGATGGCCGAGTGCGCCGACCTCGCGTACACGCTGCGCGAGGAGCGGTACGCGATCCAGAGGCAGGCGAAGGAGGTCGCCGAGAAGGAGGCCTTGCTGCGTGAGCACATCATCAAGAACCTGCCGAAGTCCCAGGCCAGCGGCGTGAGCGGCAAGGTCGCCAACGCCAAGGTCGAGGTCGACACCGTGCCCACGTTCACCGACAAGGCGAAGTTCCTGGCCTACGTCAAGAAGACCGGCGACTTCGACCTGATGACCACGGGCATGAACGCCTCCGCGGTCAAGGCGCGCTGGGAGAACAAGAAGAAGGTGCCGGGCATCGGCGAGACCCAGATCGTCAAGCTGTCGCTCACCAAGGTGAAGTGATGAACACGCTGACTCGCGAACAAGCGTTGCGTCTCTGCGAGTTGGCGGCAGCCGAAGCCTCAGGCACGGTCTGGGGCTGCGGCGTCATCGCACAAGGCGTCATCAACCATCTCGACGACGAAGATGGCAAGGTCCTCAACTACGTCATGACAGGCGAAGGTTTGGACGAGGCTCTTGAGGTCGTCGGTACCTGATCCCAACCACCGTGCACGGTGGCGGATGTTCAACTCAACCTAGCTAGGAGTTATGCAATGGCAACTGCCAAGAAAGCCGCAACGAAGAAGCCTGCTGCCAAGACCAAGCCGGCCGCGGGCGAAGACGCGCCGAGCAAGAAGACCGGCACCGAGATCGTGAAGTGGGACGAGGAACTGGCGAAGTACGCCGAGGCCTCTGCCGCCACCGAGGCGAGCACCGGCGCCGGCCTGCAGTCGTTCAGCCTGCGCGCGGGCGTGCTCAGCATCGACGACAACCAGATGCCGAACAACGAGATGGCTGTGATCGTGCTCGACTCGATCCTGGAGAACGTCTTCTACCTCGAGGACTACGACCCGGACAACCCGGTGCCGCCGTCGGCGTACGCCCTGGGCCGCGACGAGGAGACCATGCGTTGGTCGGACGACTCGATCGAGGAGATGGAGACCCCCAACGGCGTCGAGAAGATCGCCGGCCAGCTGTGCAGCGAGTCGTGGATCAACCAGTGGGGCTCGGCGGACAAGGGCCGCGGCAAGGCGTGCCGCAACATCCGTCGCCTGCTGATGATCCCCGCTGGCACGATCGACAAGAAGACCGGCGCGTTCGAGCTGATCGACGACGAAGACCACTTCGCCACCGTGAAGCCGGCGTTCATGAAGCTGCCGCCGACGTCGATCACCAACTGGGCGAACTACGTCAAGCAGCTGAAGGGCAGCCTGCGCAAGCCGCCGTTCGCCGTGGCCACCAAGGTCAAGGTCGTGCCGGACAGCAAGAGCCAGTTCAAGGTGACCTTCGAGGCGCTCGAGGAGATCCCCGAGGAGCTGCTGGCCACGCTGCTCAAGCGCCACAAGCAGGCGCAGGAGCTGATCATGCAGCCCTACGACATGAGCGAGCGTGACGAGGAAGCGCCGCCGCGTCGTAGCGCCAAGCCGGCGAAGAAGGCGACCAAGGCGGTGAAGCGCGGCGGCCGCAAGTACTAAGCCGCGTTGCTGAGGGAGGTACTGCCGACCGCCTCTAAAAGTAAGGGTCGGCGTTTCCATTTCAGGATCGCCCGCGATGACCGCCCAGAAGAAACCCATCACCGATCCCGCGCTTGCGAGCTGGGATGCCCTGAACGCCGCCGTCATGCAGATGGACGAGAAGCAGGCGCAGGCGCTGCTCAAGAAGGAGCTGGCTGGCCGCAAGCGCACGATGTTCGTCAAGCGGATCCACAGCCGCATCAACAAGCTGCGCGCCGACCGTGAGCGTGCGGAGCTGGAGGAGAAGCTGCAGTGAAGATGCCCAAACCAAATACCGTGGACTTCGAAACCCACGGCATCGACGCCCGACCGCACTACCCTCCAGTGCCGGTCGGCGTGTCCATTAAGAAGTGGGGCAAGAAGAGCCGGTACTACGCGTGGGGCCACATCCAAGGCAACAACTGCACTTGGGCGGAGGCGCGTGCCGCGCTGCTCGACGCGTACGACAACCCCGATGGCGTGCTCTTCCAGAACGGCAAGTTCGACGTCGACGTCGCTGAGGTCCACATGGACGTGCCGATCCCGGCGTGGGACAAGATCCACGACACGCAGTTCCTGCTGTTCCTCGATGACCCACATCAGATCGAGCTGGGGTTGAAGCCCAGTGCCGAGCGACTGCTGGGCATTCCGCCCGAGGAGCAGGACGCGGTCGGTGAGTGGCTCATCGAGCACCAGCCGATCCCAGGCGTGAAGATCAGCCGCAGCAAGCAGTCCGAGCACTACTTCGGCCGCTACATCGCCTACGCGCCTGCTGACATCGTCGGCAAGTACGCCAACGGCGACGTGGACCGGACCGAGGACCTGTTCCGCCTGCTGTGGCCGCGTACCCAAGAGCGCGAGATGCTGCCTGCGTACGACCGCGAGCGGCGCATCATGCCGATCCTGTTGGAGATGGAGCGGACCGGCATCGCCTTCGACCTGGAGCGCGCCACGCGCGACCTGGCCTTCTACGAGGGCTGGGCCGCGAAGGTCGACGCGTGGATCATCAAGAAGATCAAGGCGCCGGCCGACATCAACCTCGACAGCCCCGATCAAGTCCTCAAGGCGATGCTGGAGTCCGGCATGGCGGACGAGGACCTGTGCATCCGCACGCCAGGCGGCAAGCTCAGCGCCAGCAAGGACTCGCTGATGTCTGGCGTCAGCGACAAGCAGCTGCTCGCGATCATGCGCTACCGCGCCGGGCTGAAGACCTGCTTGAACATCTTCCTCCGCCCGTGGGTCATCGAGGCCACGCGCAGCGGCGGCACCATCTCGACCAACTGGAATCAGGTCAAGTCGCCCGCTGGCGACAGCAGCGTGGGCACGCGCACCGGCCGCCTCAGCGCGTCGCGTTTCATGAACATGCCCAAGGAGTTCAGCCCGATCTTCAAGCATGAAGACCCGGGCAACAAGAAGCTGCCGGCGTGCCCGATCAAGGACCTGCCGTCGCTGCCCATGATGCGCGGCTACATCATCCCGTTCAAGGGCGAGGTCCTCATCGACCGCGACTACTCGCAGCAGGAACCTCGGATCCTCGCGCACTTCGACGGCGGCGACCTGATGGAAACCTACCTCGACGACCCGTGGATCGACTTCCACGACTACGCCAAGGCCGAGCTGGAGCAGTACGGTTTGTTCTACGAGCGCAAGCCCGTGAAGAACACCAACCTCGGCTTGATCTACGGCATGGGTGCCCCGAAGCTCGCGGTCAAGAACGACATGTCCGTGGAGGAAGCGGACCTGCTGAAGAAGGCGATCCTCAAGCTGTATCCTGGCCTCGCCGAAATGTACAAGGACATGAAGCGGCGCGCCAAGGCGCAGGAGCCAGTTCGCACGTGGGGTGGCCGCGAGTACTACTGCGAGGAGCCGAAGATCGTCCAAGGCCGACTGAGGCACTTCGACTACAAGCTGGTCAACGTGCTGATTCAGGGCAGCGCCGCGGACTGCACCAAGGAGGCCATCATCCGCTTCGACGACCGTCGTCGCGAACTGGGCAAGCTCGAGTGGAAGCTGATCCTCACGGTCCACGACCAGCTGACCGCCTCAGTGCCGAAGAAGGACCGTGACGCGGCCATGAAGCTGCTGCGCGAGTGCATGGAGTCGGTCGAGTTCGACGTCCCGATGCTCAGCGAAGGCTCGGTCAGCGAGACCAACTGGAACGACCTCATCGACTACGACAAGAAGGGAGTGAAACTCTAATGGCCACACGCAAGCCCAACGGCGTCAGCTTCGCCAGCCTGGCCGGCGGCAAGCGCCCCGCAGCCGCAAAGAAGTCTGCCGGCGTCAAGCAAATCAGGTACTGGTCGTTCAGCCTGTACTCGTCCTACAAGCAGTGCCCGCTCAAGGCGAAGTTCAACGCCGTCGACAAGATCAAGGAGCCGGGCAACGACGCGATGCAGCGCGGCAACGACGTCCACAAACTGTGCGAGGACTTCATCAAGGGTCTGATCACGCTGGCACAGCTGAAGTCCGGCGCGAAGACCGTGAAGCAGAAGCCGTGGGACCCGACCGACACGCTGCCTGAGTTGAACCGGCTGCGCAAGGTGTACGCCAATCGCAAGAAGCTGCAGGCGAAGGCGATGCAGCCGGCGGTCGAGGACACGTGGGCATTCACCAACTCGTGGGACGAGACGGTCTGGAACGACTGGATCAACTGCTGGGTGCGCATCAAGCTCGACGTCGGCGAGTTCTTCGAGGAGAAGGGCAGCATCATCTACGTGCCCACCGACTGGAAGACCGGCCAGTTCCGCGAGGAGAAGAACGAGGAGTACATCGAGCAGCTGGAGCTATACGCGCTGGCGGCGATGCTTATCCACCCGCACATCGATGAGGTGCGACCACGGCTGGTGTACGTCGACCAAGGCATCGTGTTCCCCGACCCCGAGGAGCCGCTGTCCTTCAAGCGCAAGGACGTCGACGCGCTCAAGAAGCTGTGGGGTAAGCGTACGAAGCCGATGCTCAACGACAAGACGTTCGCACCGCGGCCTGGCCAGTACTGCCGGTATTGCTTCTACCGGAAGGGAAACGCGGCCAACGGAGGTGGCCAATGCAAGTACTGAAGACCACCGTCAAGCTGCGTCCGCAGCAACACCCCGCTGGTCCAAGCACGTCTTGGTTCAGCGGGTGGGTGCACAGTCGCGACAGCCGCATCATCAAGACGTCGCCGTCGCTCAAGAGGTTCGAGGGTCGTCAGCTCAGCGAGTTGATTCACTGGGCGAACTGCCTCGGTGGTGAGAAGGCGGTCAAGAGCGAGTTCGTCGATGCGAGTGCTTGAGACTGACATCGAGGAATGGGTGGTCAAGGAGGCGGAGTCACTAGGCATCCCCTCCTTGAAGCTCAACCTCAAGGGCAATCGTGGCTGGCCTGACCGGATCTTTCTGATCGCCGGCGGCCGGCCATTGTTCATTGAGTTCAAGCGGCCCGGCGAGGAGCCGCGTAAGCTGCAGCAGCAACGTCATCGCATTCTGAGGAAGCTAGGTTATGAAATCCAAGTCCATGAAGACCGTCAAGAAGCTCTCTCGGCCCTCAAAGCAGCCCAAGGTCGTGGAAGGCGAGCTCTTGCCGCCGTTGGTCATTCCGCAAAGGTGGAACCCGCACACCTACATGAAGAAGGCCGTCAAGTTCCTGCTCGAGCACGCGTGCGCCGCGCTGTTCCTCGACCCAGGGCTCGGTAAGACGAGCATCACGCTGGCCGCCTTGCTGATGCTGTTCAAGCGGAAGCTCATCAGCAAGGTGCTGATCGTCGCCCCGCTTCGCGTCGCGGGGTCCACGTGGCCGCGCGAGATGGAGAAGTGGACGGACTTCCGAGGCCTTCGCTACGTCGTCCTCCACGGGCCGAAGAAGGACAAGCTGCTGCAGGAGGACGCGGACATCTACATCATCAACTTCGAGGGGCTGGAGTGGCTGCTCGACGTGACGAAGACCAAGAACAGCAAGGGCAAGACTCAGGTCCACGTCGACGTCAAGCGGTTCAAGAAGTTCGGGTTCGACGTGCTCGTGGTCGACGAGCTTAGCAAGCTGAAGAACACCCAGACGGTCCGCTTCAAGGCGTTGAAGCTGGTCCTCAACACGTTCGGCCGGCGCTGGGGTCTGACTGGCTCGCCTGCCGCGAACGGTCTGCTCGACCTGTTCGGCCAGACCTACGTGCTGGACATGGGCAATGCGCTGGGTCAGTACATCACGCACTACCGCATGGAGTACTTCGTGCCAAGCCGCGACGGGTACAACTGGGACCTGGCCGAGGGCAGCGAGGAGAGGATCTACAAGGCGTTGTCGCCGCTGGTCTTGCGCATGGCCGCGAAGGACTATCTCGACCTGCCTCAGGAGATCCCGAACAACATCTTCGTCGACCTGCCGCCCGAGGCCCGCAAGGTCTACGACGAGCTGGAGGACGAGCTGATCGCGGCTCTGGAACAGGGCGAGGTCGTGGCCGCCAACTCGGCCGTGGCGAGCGGCAAGTGCCGGCAGGTCGCGAGCGGCGGCGTCTACCTCACGCCTGACGTGACCGAGCTAATCAAGAAGAAGACGAACCGGGAGTATGCCCACCTGCACCACGAGAAGACCGACGCGTTGGTCGACCTGATCGAGGAGCTGCAGGGCAGCCCCATCCTCGTGGCCTACGACTTCGCCCACGACCTCGAGAGGATCAGGGAGAAGCTCGATGCCGACATCCCTTATATCGGCGGCGGGGTCTCTCTGAAGCGCTCTAAGGAGCTCGAGCACCAGTGGAACGCCGGCAAGTTGCCCTACTTGTTCGCCCACCCGGCGTCGATCGCTCACGGGCTGAACCTGCAGGAGGCTGGCCACCACGTGGGGTGGTACACCCTGACGTGGAACTACGAGGAGTACGACCAGTTCATCAAGCGGGTACTGCGACAGGGCAACAAGAGCAAGCGCGTCTTCGTGCACCACTTCCTGGCCCGTGACACGATCGACGAGTACGCGGTCCTGCCCGCCCTCCAGCGGAAGCGCCGGGGCCAGAACGCCCTGTTCGACGGGCTCAAGGAGCTCCAGCGTCGGCGCCGGTCCCGAAGATAAACGGAAGATAAACGGATCACAAATAGTTGTAATTACCTGTTTACAAGCCAGTGTGATCACACTAGAATGGACTCACGGTCGAGCTACGACCGCATCGCTGAGGAGACCACCATGAAGACCATGATCATCGCCATCGAGACCAACGGCAACCGCATCACGACTGAGGTCGAGGTGCCGGCTCGCAAGTGGGACGCGACGATGAAGCAGGTCGGTCAGCAGTTCCGCGGCAAGAAGATCCACTCGGCGGTCGTGATCGACGGCGTCGACGTGTACAACTACAACCGCAACGAAGTGGCCGAGATCTTCGGCCTCGAGGGCTGAGCCATGGCATACGTCGCTACGATCGAAGACATGCTCGCGAACGCGTACAACAACTGGCCGGAGAAGCCGGTCAAGACGATCGTCTACCCGCAGGCGACGTTGGAGAAGCGGACGTGGGGTGCACTGGAGCAGGCTGGCTACACGGTCATCTCACTGGACTGCATCACGTCGGCCGAGCTGAAGCGGGCGATGGAGTGGTACGAGAAGAACACTGACTGGTCCGCGTTCAAGCGCAAGGACTGGCAGGCCGCGATGGACTCGCTCAACTGAGGATCTGAAGATGAACGCTCGTCGCAAGCTCACGTACGTGCTGGCCATCGTCGATTTGATCGTCGTGTCGTGGGCGATCAGCGTCATCGTCGACTGTCTGTGAAGTAGAAACTACACATTTACATGCGGCACGTCGTGTCGTACTATCAACCACGCTGCACAAGACCTTTGCTGAGGACAACCACATGAAGACCGTGATCCAGGGCGGCGACGCCATCAAGACCTATGCCCGTCGTGACGGCGCCACCGCGGCGCTGAAGAAGCTTGGCATCAAGCCGTCCGACTACAACATGTTCATCTTCCAGACCACCGACGGCCGCACGGCCGCGACGCTGGACAAGGCGGCGGAGTACCTGCAGGCGCAGCTCCGCAAGGTCGCCAACGAAGAGGTGCCGCAGAAGCAGCTCAAGGGCCGCACGAAGAAGGAGGCGGACACCAACCAGATCAAGCGGCCGTCCGTCGCGGGCGTGATCCGCAAGCTCATCCTCGACGGCCTCGACAACAAGGCCATCCACGAGGTCATGAAGCGCGACTTCGGGCACGACGAGGACAAGGCACACTATCCCGCGTGGTACCGCTCGCAGATGCGCCGCGAAGGCCTGATCGAGCGTCCGACCAAGGCGGCGAAGTCCGAGCTGAAGAAGCACGTCACCAACCCCGCCGTGAAGGTCAAGGAGAAGAAGGCCAAGAAGCCGAAGGCGTCCAAGAAGCGGGTCGTCAAGCGCAAGACCGCGCTCGCCAAGCGCAACATCCAAGCGACGCTCGACGCGTCGATGAAGACCGGCCACACCGAAGAGGCCGTGGCTCCCCATTCCCACATCCAGGTGAAGTGATGCTCATCGAAGTCTCGTACAAGAACGGGAGCAAGGACCGTCGTCTCTGCTCCCCGTCCACCACCGTCGTCGAGTTCGTCCGTCAAGCCGAGGACGAGCACGGCAGCAAGATCCAGTCCATGAGGGTCGTCAAGCGCAATGAGCATCCGAATCGAGGAGACAACGAAGGGTGACGTCGAGCAGTACACCTTGCACGTGAACGACTTCCCAGCCGCGCACGTGCAGGTACTGCCCCACGGGGTCGTCCTGAACTGGGCCGTGTACGGTCCGCTAAACTGGCCTGAGGCCAAGCTCATGCTCGAGGGACTGCTCGAGCTCGGGCTGCTGGCCGATAAACTGACGCTGAGGAGTCCACATGAAAAAGTCCGCCGCCAAAAAGCCCGTCAAAAAGTCGTCCGTGAAGACGACGATGACACGCCGGTCGAGCCCGTCGAAATCCGCTACGGCCGCCGCAACCGCGCCGTCGACCAAGGCCGCCCCGGCGCCGAAGCAGTCCGCAGCTCAGGTGTGCTGCGACCACAACCGGCGGACGTGCATCCTGCTGGAAAGAAGCGAGTCGTCCGTAAAGTACGTCGCGCTCGACGTTGAGAACGGCCTCGACGTCACCACCGCAGATCCCCGAGACTTCGACCGCGACTACAAGCCGATGGTCGATTACCCTGTCGAGCGAGCCGCCAAGCTGTACGTCGAGTACAGCCGCGGCCTCGGCGCCACCGAGCAGGTCATGCGCATGCTGGCCAAGCTCACCACTGTCAACCAAGAGGACATCGAAATGGCAACGAAGAAGAAGACGGCCCGCGCAGCGGCGCCGGTGAAGACCGCGAAGAAGACCACGGGCAAGGCCACCAAGGCCGCGGCCGAGAAGCCGGCGAAGGCCACCAAGGAGAAGAAGGCGCCGGCCGAGAAGAAGGACCGTGCCCCGCGCGGCCCGACCGCCGCCTCGCGCTTCCAGGACCTGATCATGGAGGGCAAGAAGACCGACGACCAGATCTTCGCGATCGTCCAGAAGGAGTTCGGCCTGGACGACTCCAAGCGCTCCTACGTCAAGTGGTACCGCAACTACCTGACCAAGCAGGGCAAGAACCCGCCGGCCGCGAAGGAGTAATGCCGGCAGGTCCGCAATCTCGTGGCGGCCTGCGCCTGTGGGCCGCCTCTTTCTCATTCCGAAGTTCGGAGAACTGCAATGCCCAAGACCCGTGAAATCTCGCGCGACGCGCGTGACTACGACACCACCCAGCTCCGCGAGGCCGGGCACGGTCGTACCCTGCACCGCGACTACAGTGGCCACTTCTGGCGCTGGAGCTTCGCGCGCAACTTCATCACCGCCAAGGACAACGTCCTCGAGATCGGCTGCGGCGAGGACCGCCCGCTGAGCAAGATCCTGACCGGCGGCGCGGCTGCCCACGTCAACAAGTACGTCGGCGTCGACCTGAACAAGCTGAAGCCGTCCAACAGCCAACGCCTGACCTTCCTGGGCGAGTTCAACTTCGTCGAGCGCCACAAGGAGCTGCTGAAGCTCGACCCGGCGTTCAAGGAAGGCTTCGACGTGGTCGTCCACTACGAGGTCATCGAGCACATGAAGGTCGAGCACGGGCGGAAGATGCTCAAGGCGGCCTTCGACGCCCTGAAGCCGGGCGGCGTGATGCTGATGTCCACCCCGTGCTACGACGGCAAGCGCCACGCGGCGAACCACATCCACGAGTACTTCGTCGACGAGCTCCAGAAGGAGACCGAGAAGGCCGGCTTCGTGGTCGAGCGTCGCTACGGCGTGTTCATGGACATCAAGCACATCGGCAAGCAGAAGCCCGAGAAGGCCGGCAGCGAGGCGGGCGTGACCGACCCCAAGCTGCAGGACGCCATCAAGCTGGTCCGCGCCGGCCTGGCGGAGTACTTCGACAACGACGCGATCAGCTGCATCTTCGCGCCGCTGTACCCCGACCACGCCCGCAACAACCTGTGGGTGTGCCGCAAGCCGCTCGCTGGCAAGGCCACGAAGTCCAAGCGCTGAGGAGCGGACCATGCAGAACGACGAGAAGTCCACGGTCGAGGACCGTGGCACCCTGGCGAGCGGGTTCACGCCCGACGCCGAGTTCCACACGATCCCGAACAGCAAGGAGTTCGAGGACGTGCGGAAGTTCCACCAGAAGTTCGAGCAGCTGTGCTTCGACAAGCCCGGTCACCTGAGCACAGCAAAGCTGCGTGAACGCATCGACTTCATGCAGGAAGAGCTCGACGAGTTCAAGGAAGGCGCGGACGAGCAGAACCTCGCGAAGCAGGCTGACGCGCTGATCGACCTCGTCTACGTGGCATGCGGCACCGCCGTCATGCTCGGCCTGCCGTGGGACTGGCTGTGGAACGACGTGCAACGCGCCAACATGGCCAAGGTCCAGGGCATGACGCACCGTGGCACGCAGAAGGACGTGTGCAAGCCGCCGGGTTGGCAGCCGCCTCAGACTCGTCGGATCCTCGACCTCGCCGGCTACGACGAGTCGAAGTGGTTCGGCGGCACGGCAGAGGAAGGCCCCGTTGGGATGTTCATCGAGGAGAACGGCCGTGACGACGTCCAGCGCTAACACCAAGGCCATCACCATCTTCGAGGGCCCGGACGGTGCTGGCAAGTCGACGCTGGCTCAGGAATATGCCCAGCTGACCCGTGCCCGCTACGTCCACCACGGCCCCTACAAGCAGGTTGGCGACGGGCTGGGCCGCATGTTCGTGGAGTCGATGCTGCCCGCGCTGCTCGGCTACCAAGACGTGGTGCTGGATCGCTGCTGGCTGTCGGAGCCGATCTACGCGGACGCGTTCCGTGGCGGCAACGACCGGGTGGGGATGGCGCGGGCCCGCCTGCTTGACCGGCTCGCCCTCCGCTGCGGCGCCGTCGTGGTCAAGTGCCTGCCGCCGTGGGCGTTCGTCAAGGAGACCTTCAACGGCCGCAAGGCGGAGGAGTACCTCGACGACGACGCGCAGCTGCTCAAGGTGTACGGCGACTACCAGCACGGGCTGAACACGCAGCTGCACGAGGTGGAGCACGACTACACGAAGCACCTGAACAAGCCGCTCAGCCTGGTCGTGATGAACGACGTCAAACCGATGGTCGACATGATGCGGTCGAAGTCGCCGTGCCACAGCACTCGGATCAACACGGCCGGCAACTGGGACGCACCCATCGTCGTCGTGGGCGAGGACTTCGGCGAGCACAAGAACAACGACGCCATGTACCAGTGGCCGTTCGGGTCGCTCAACGGCAACGGCTGCAGCTTCTGGCTGGCGCGTGAGCTGGAGGAGGCCGGCATCAGCGAGCAGTCGCTGCTGTGGGTCAACGCCGACGAGCTGGCCCGGGTGCCCGAGTTCTTCGACTGGCACGCCGGCAAGCGGTTTATCACGTTGGGTCAGCAGGCCATGACGGTGGTCGACGGGCGCGCCGACACGACACCGGTCTCCCACCCTCAGTATTGGAAGCGATTCCAGAGCGGCCAGCCGTATCCGTTGATTAAGGTGCTGAAAGATGAGCTCGCCGAAGTATTTGCGCGACCGTCAGTGGGCTAAGGACAACCCCGAACGATATGAGCGGATCCGTAAGCGTGCGAAGTTGAAGTACGCCTACGGCATCTCGCTCGAGGAGTTCGAGAAACTTCTGAAGCGGCAAGGTGGCTGCTGCGCCATCTGCAAGCGACGTGACCCGGAGGATCGTTACTTCGGGCTGCGCGTCGACCATTGCCACCACAGCAGCAAGGTCCGTGGGTTACTCTGCGGGAAGTGCAACCAAGCAATCGGGCTCTTCGACGAGAACGTCGAGTCGATGAAGGCCGCGATCAAGTACCTGAGGAAGAAGAGATGACACCTACTAACGCCACCCGCGCGTGGCTGGGTACGATCGAGGAGCTGATCCTGCACGGTGCGAACGTCGCGCCGCGCGGTCAGCCCACGCTCGAACTGCCGCAACACACCATCGCCGTCGACCTGGAGCACCCGGTCGTCGTCGCCCCGACCCGCAAGGTCAGCGAGAAGTTCCTCGGGGCCGAGGCCTACTGGATCCTGTCGGGCGACGACCGGGTCGAGACCATCGCGCCGTACAACAAGAACATCGCGCAATTCAGCGACGACGGCGAGCGGTTCTTCGGTGCCTACGGCCCGAAGATCCTCGACCAGCTCGAGTACGTGGTCGGCAAGCTGATCGAGGACGAGGACACTCGTCAAGCCGGACTCACGCTGTGGCGCGAAAACCCGCCGGCGACCAAGGACGTGCCGTGCACGATCGCCATGTTCTTCAGCATCCGCGACGGTCGGCTGAACAGCCACGTCTACATGAGGTCGAGCGACGTCTGGCTCGGGGTCCCGTACGACGTGTTCAACTTCAGCATGGTCGCGATGCTCGTGCTGTGCCGGCTCAACGCCGGTCGAGCCAGCGCCTACGCGGGGTCGGAGCGGGCGCGGGTGATCGAGCCCGGCGCGCTGTACCTGACCGCGGCGTCGCGCCACCTGTACGAGCGCAACCAGGCTGCCGCCCTCGAGGTCCTGCACAGCGACGCGTGGCGTCCCGTCACCGGTCCGGTGCCTCGCAACCTGTGGATCAGCGAGCGCACGCTGATGAAGACGCTCGACGCCATCCGCAACTGCGAGGAAGCCGCGAAGTGGTGGAATAAGTAGTCATGCGCAGCCCGCCCAGTGACTACCTCAAGCGGCGCTGGGCGCGGCAAGCCCGGCTCTTCGAGCAATTCAAACCCAAGCCTGAGCAAGACGATGCCAAAGCGCGAGATGACCAAGAGCGAGAAGCACCAACTGATCCTCCGACAGCTGGAGGAACGGGCGGTGAAGGCGAAGACCTTTGATGACCTCGCGGCTGTGGTCGTCGACCTACTGAGGAGGTTGCGGTATGAGAATCAGCAAGGATGAATGGGCGATGCAGCTCGCCCTGACCACGGCGCAGCGGAGCACCTGCTGTCGTCGCATGGTCGGGGCGGTGCTGCTCAACCACGCGGGCCACGTGCTGGCCACCGGCTACAATGGCGTGGCGGCTGGTCTGCCGCACTGCAACGAGCTCGGGGTGAAGGACACGGGTCGTCAGTTCTTCGGCAAGCAGCTGCAGGTCGTGGAGCTCGATCCGAAGGATCCGGCGTCGTACCCCAACGCCTGCTCCGGGGCGTTCAGCCCGTCGGGCACGAACCTCGACGGGTGCGAGGCGATCCACGCCGAACAGAACGCGCTGCTGCAGTGCAAGGACGTGCGCGAGATCCACACGTGCTACTGCACGGCGTCGCCCTGCGTCACTTGCACGAAGCTGCTCCTGAACACGGGCTGCATGCGGGTCGTGTTCATCGAGGAGTACCCCCACCCGGCGGCCAAGGACCTGTGGACCCGGGCAGGTCGGGAGTGGGTCCAGCTGGCGATCGATCGAGGTTAGAAATCTGTTAAAACAAGGCCCTCGGAGCTCATCCGAGGGCCGCTTCGATGTAGGCCTACCTGGGTCGAACCAGGGAAGCGCGTCTGGCGTCATCCCTGGAGGTTCCTGCCGTGTTTCAGGCTACTGCCTGATCAGACCTTTCGCCTCCAGGTCATCCAGACAGGCGTGTTCGACCCGACGGTATCCGTCGCTGACCCGGACGACACCCAGGACTTCGATGATCCAGTTCACCGCTCGCTCGCTCAGTCTGGCCTGACCCGACGTGGCCGCGGACCCGGGCCGGGGCGGGTTCCACTCGATCCACTCGTCCGCCTTCGGCTCCTTGGGCACCGTTGGTGAGGCCGGCTGACGGCAGCTAACGAGGGGCGGTTCGGGCTTGAGCTGCGGCAGCTCGCGCGGCACCGATGCGGTCTTGCACGCGCTCATCAAGAGGGTGCACGCAAGAACCAACAACGATAGGCGCGGTGACAGGGGGCTTCTTGTACACTTCATGAACGGTCTCCTGTGAGTCTTGCTTGGCGGCCTCGGCGTCAGCAGCCACCTTGGCAGCCTCGGCGTCGGCGAGTTTACCAGCCTCGGAGCTGGCTTCGTTGTTCTCGGTGTTCTGCTTACCTTGCGCGACGTTGGCCGCGTTGGTATCGGTCGCGCGGCCAAGTTGACATGCCTGGAAGCCGGCGTCGTAGTAGTGCGTCTTGAACGCGTACCACGAGACGAACGCCCCGATCGACATGCTTGCGCCAAGCAAGACCCCACGGCCCATTGCCGTGCCGAACAGCCACGCGATTACCTTTGTCCACATGCTCGTCTCCTTCAGGGGGTTTCAGCCAAAATTGCCTCCGCCTCTCGGCGGGCCGACAATCCATTCTCGTTGACCGTGCCTCGCCACAGTCGCTTCATGGACCGAAGCTCCGAGGCGATGCAAGCGTAGTCCTGCTTGGGCACGCAGTTGTCACGCAGGTTGCGCATCTCTCGCCGTGAGTCACCGGTCATCGCGGCGCCACGATTGTAGACCAGGCTGACCAAGGCCGCGCAGGCGTTTGGACGTAGGTCGACGAAGCCATGCCTGAACGCGCGCTCGGTGCGGCGTTCGTACTCCACCAAGCTGCGCTCCTCAAACACCTGGCTGGCGTGGTCGAACGGGGTCGAGATGTCACGGAAGCGCGGAAGCGCGGCCTGAGCCGCGCGGCCGGTGATGCCTGCAGTGCCGCCCAGCCGGTCGACTTGACCGTGGGTCTGCCAATCATCCACGATCACCGACCGGGTCTGGTGGCCGCCGTCGTAGCCGATGCCCCACGTGACGCCGGACGACCCACCCGGCCAGATGGGCAGCTCCAACCGCTTCGTGTAGAACGACGGGCTGGTGACCTCCCAGCGCAGGGTCAGCGAGGCCGCGGCCCGTCGACAGAGGCGATCGCGTGGCTCAGGTACAGGCGCCGTGGGAGTCAGGTCCTCCAACGCGGCCTGTGCCTGGAGCAATGGCGTCGCCACGACGCTGGACGCGGCCTCGACCGCCTCGGGCAGTGGCTGCGTAGCCACGACCTGCTCAACGACCGGGTCTGGGGTGCTCGCAGGCAGTTGATCCACAGCGGACGGTAACGTCGTCTCGTCGACCGCTGGGACCTCGACCCGCGGGGCGCAGGCCGAGAGCAACAGGACGGCCGCGAGGACTACAGGCCGCGCGTTCATCGGGTGTACCAGTAGGTGGCGAACCCGAGCGCGGCCAGCCACTCCAGGCGGTCTCGGACGACGATCCAGAACGCAAGCCAGTCACCCGCCCGCATCGCCTCGAACATCGCCAGCTCGGTCTTGTCGTGCAGGTCGAACCAGCACCACTTCTTGATCCACCAGCCGGTGAAGATGATCAGCGTGATGCGGACGCCGTTCAGCGCGTAGCCGAACAGGTCGCCGAAGCCCTCGACCCCGATGCGGGAGTCGACCGACTTCAGGATTACGTAGCTGCTCACCAAGAACAGCAGCATCAGCGGGAGCTGGAGCAGCAGGATCTGATTACGGCGCCAGAACTCCCACGCGCGTCGGCGCAGGGTCAGCTCACTTTCCGGGTTGGCCGGGGTTTGGGTGTTGGTTTCCATTTTCGTTCCTCTGTGATTGTGGGACGTAGGGCTCGTCCGGGATGCGGCCACCGCGGGCGAGGTAAAGCTTGATGTCGGCCAGCTCCTTGCCGTAGTCACTGCCCATGGCATCGATGCGCTGGGTGTTTCGCGTGGTGATTGCCTCCACGCGCTCGACGTCCTCCTTATGGTCGTTAAACCGGTAGTTGATGTTCCATAGAAACCCACCGACGATCACCCCGGCCAGCGCCCCGATCGCGGACCCGAACCCGACGAAGCGGATGACGGTCTCGCGCACGCTTCGGATCTCCTTCTCCAGGTCCTTCTTGGCGTTCTCGTTCTCGGTCTCGTGCTCGCGGCGCCACTGGTCCCGGTTGGTCGAGTAGTCGCGCCAGCGCTGCTCCTGCTTAGCCTCGAACTCGTCGAACCACGACTCGAGCCGCATGCCTAGGTCGGACACTGACTTCTCCACCTTGTCGATGGCCACCTTGTTCGAGTCGTGTGCGCCTTGCAACCCACGCAGCTCCGACAGGTTGGTCGAGCATCCGCGCACCTCGATCTGAACGGCGGCCAGCGTGTTCGTGACGTTCTCCATCCCAGAGCCAACCCGCTGCGCCAGGAGCCGCATGTCACCCTCGATGCGCTCAAGTCGAATGGCCTGCTCCGCCACGTCAAGTAGCCCGCCTGCTTTGTCAGTCACCCGCCTGTTCCTGTTTTGTGGTTGGTTAGGTGCCACGGTCGCCTCCCTCGGCTTGAAGTTCACCGATGAGTTGGTCAAGCTGCTGAACGGTACGTTCAAACCTCGCTTGGTCGTCGCCGCAGACGCGGCAGTGGGAGAGCTGAACCACGCGAATCACGCACTGCGCCTTCGCAAGTTTCAGGGCTTCAAGCAGCTCGGGCGTGGGATCTATCATTCGAAGAGCTTGAAGGTTGAGGCAGAGAGGTACCCGCCCATTTGCAGCCGCCAATAACGGGCGGAAACTGGTGAGAAGGTGAAGACCTTGTCCTTCGGGCTCGAGTTAACTATGCCCGAGACAGTGAGTACGTCGGTCCAAGTCGAATTATCATTGCTGTACTGCAACTTTGCGCCGTTAAGATACGCAGCCACCCCACCCCAACCGCTGATGTTACCGCCACCCAAGATGACTGCTTGAATTGAGTGTGCTGCGCCCAGGTCAGCGGTAATCCACTCGTTGGTGCTGCTGTTTGTACCCGCTCCGGTCGAAGAACCGGCGGTGTCCGAGTCCCTCATGTTGGTGGTACTGGCGCTCAGGCCACCATACACGCTGCTTTGACTGAACGAGACAGGTAGCACCTCGGCGCCGTAGCTCGGGTCGGCGAGTACGATCGAAGCGTAATCAGCCACCTGACTCCACAACCCGTCAAGCCGTGACCAGACCTGCACGTCGTAGGTGCCGACCACACCGATACCCGGAGCGGGTACGGTAAACGACGTGCCGCTGCCCATCATGATGATCGAACTCCACGCGCCGCCGTTGAGCCGCACCTCGTACCCGTACTCGACGCCGGCTTCCTGGGTTTCGCTCGCGGCGTCATATGGAACCAACGTAAGCGTGTTTCGGTTACGGTGACGCCACGCCAGCGCGAGTGTCTGATCGTTGGTCGTGGCCGCAGGCGTGCGACTGCCATTTAAGGTCACGTAGTCAGGCGGCAGGGGTCGATCAGCTCGACGCGTCATCACGAGGTTGTTGGTCAAGGCCTGGTCAACCGGCAGCGTGTCGGTCGGGGTGACGTCGCGCAGACGACCATAGAGCGTCGCAGTCCCATCTACGAACGTCGGCAGCAGGCCGTCGCTTTGCTTGACCAGGTAGCCACGCGAGCCGATCGCATGGGTCTGGAACGTCGTGTCCAGCAACGCGCGGTACACGCCGGTGAAGTCGTACGTGCCGTCGCCGTTGTTGACCAGGTCGGTCGGCTGCATGAACTCGCCGTTCATCAGCACGAGGAACTGGCCGGTCGCGTCGTACGAGCCGTTCTGGTCGACCAGCTCGGTTGGTAGGTCCACCGTCTCGATGCGGAACCCCGCGGCACTGTAGCCCTCGGCACGGCCGTTCGACGCGGTGAATGAGGTGCCCAGCAGGAAGCTGCCACTGTACGGGTTGTCGTCAGCCGCCAGCAGGACATCGCTGTAAGTGCCGTTCGCCGAGACCTCGGCGTCGTAACCCACGCTCGCGCTCCCCGGCTTCTTAGCGACCACGTAGCCAGCAGCCTGGTTCGCCGCGGGCTTGGTCTCCAAGAACTGGTGGAACCACTTCGGCGTCTCGAAGAACAGGCGGTCCGTGACCGGCAACGCGCCAGTCTGGATCGGGGTCCAGCCACTGCCACCCGGCGGGGCGAAGACAGCTAGCGCCGTCGCGAAGCGATCCTGCACCGCGTTGATCGTCACCACGCCGTCGGTCAGCAAACCCTTGTCGATGCGCTGGATGCGCATGACCATGTTGGTGATGCCGTACGGGGCGTAGTTGAAGATGAACACGTCGCCGGGCTTCATGAGCGAAGCCTTGCGATTGCAGCGAATCTCGATCTGGAACAGCGGCACCGACAGCAGGGACAGCTGACGGACGGCGAGGTCGTTCGCCTCGTCGTTGACGAAGCAGCCGGGCACCGAGATGTCGGTGTTCTTGACCCGCTGCTGGAAGTTGATGTTGGCGAAGTCCTGCGCGGTTGCCGCCTTGTCAGCGTACTCGTTCGCGCGGTCCTTGAAGGTGACGCGGCACTGGTTGTAGGTCTGCTCCCAGGTGGTCTTGTTGAAGTTGACCAGCTCCTTGACGACGCTCTCGTCGAAGATCGGCAGGTCCTCGAGGTCATAGTCGTCGCGAATCAGGCGGGCGACCATCTTGCCAGTCTCGTCGTCCTGATACAGGATGCCGTCGGCGATGCGCAGCGCCTCCTCGGCGAGGTCCTTGCCCGTCACGCCCTGCTGCACGAGCAGCGACATGCCGAAGCCCTCGTTGTACAGCTGCTGAGCGGACACCTGCCAGCTCGGCAGGTCGATGTCGTCGGTGCTCACACCCGGCATGCCGAACTTCTCGGTGAACGCCGCGTACATGAACTCCATCGGATTCACGTCGAAGCCGTTGGGCATGACCGAGTAGGTCGGGTGAACCTTACGCGAGATGCGACGCATCTCCGCCGAGATGGCGTTGACGCTGGTCGTCGTGCCGAAGTAGAAGCCCGACGCCTGCGTCGAGACGCTGCCCCGGAAGACGGTGCGGCACTGGCCCACGTACGCGGGCACGTCCGGGCTTGCCTTCTGCACGAGGTAGGCGTTGCGCTCCTCATTGAAGCGACCGGGGTAGAAGTCGATGGTGCCGATCAGGCCGCCACGCTGCTCTTCGCCACCGAACAGGTTGGGCAGGTTGACGTTGATGGACGACTGCGTGGTCAGCGAGCCCTGGAAGAACGTGTACTTGTCCGACCACAGACGGAGCAGCTCGACGGTGTCGTCGCCGGCCAGGCACCAACACAGGTCGAGGCCGATGTGGTACTTGTAGCCGACGGTGACCTTCTTCGAGCTGAACAGGCCGGTCTTCTGCTTCTTCTTGATGGGCACGGGGGTGTAGTCGCCGTACCACAACGAGTTCGGCGACTTGAGGCGCACGGTACCGAGGAACCACGGCACGGGATCCCCTTCCTTCGAACGCGGGAACTGGAAGTCGCCCAGGTTCGCGGCGCGTGCGTTCTCGATCTTCGGCTTTGGCGCGGCGAGCACCAACAGAAGGGCGATGACGATGATGACAATGGCTGCCCACATGGCTTAGAACCCCGACTCGAAGAGGTTGACCGGCGGGATGAGTGGATGCCCGCCGAAGTTCTTGGTGTTGTTGTAACGCGTCTTGCAGTGACCGAGCCACGAATGGTCGCAGCCGCGGGTGCCCTGAACCGGCGTGCCGGCAGAGATGCGGCCGAACGGGTAGTTGACCGTCAGCTCGCCGTTGCCGTCGTCCGCACCGATGACCATGCGCCGCTCGTTCTGACTGGGAATCAAGATCTCGCCGCCGACGAACTCGCTCGGCAGGAACGACCCGTAGTTAGCGAGGCGTACGACCTGCCCGGACGCAAGGACCTGGACCACCGTGGTGCTGACGCTGTTGTCGACGCGGGGCACCTTACAGGTCTTCGGGTCGAACAGCACGTGGTTGCACGGCGTCTGGAAGTAGAAGCTCGGGCACGCGGCACCCAGCACGTTGGCGAAAATGCTCGGCACGTCGAGCACTGCCTTGTTGCCCTTGATGCTGATGTTCGTCACCGGGCCGCGCCAGATGGTGCGGTAGTTCGACTCGTACGGAAGCAGGTCCCGGTAGATCCGGATGATGTTCAGCAGCAACTTCGGCGGCGTGGTCTGGAAGCCGTAGTCCGCGACCAGGTCAGCGGTGACCGGCATCGTGACCTTGACCGCGGCGTTCTCCTCCGTGTTCGTGCCAGTGCGCACGTTGTTGCGAGACAGGTTCTCCAACGCAGCGTAGCTGTAACCCTCGAAGGGCACGGGCTCGCCGTCGCTGGTGTAGTAGTAGTTCTTGTACGATCCCAGGAACTCGTACAGCTCGACTGGCAAGCTGCCGTTGACACTGGTTTCGCGGTCGTCGATGGCGCTCATGCCTTGGCCGTCCGAGTGCGGAAGTTGAAGAAGGTGTCGCGGGCGTAGTGTTCAAGTTCGACCTTGTCGTCCACGATGCGTTGCTTGATCAAGTAGCTGACCTCCAAGACGTTGCTCCAGCCGGCCGTATTTGGAAGCGCCGGCTGGAAGGTGATGGCGCTGTTGCCGTCGGCATCCTTGACCGCGGCGGTGACCTTCGCGTAGTGCGTACCAGCCTCGGTCGTGAACGCAAGGTAGTGATACGGCTCGGCAGAGTAGAAGTTGTCGACGTACGTCGGGCCGGTCAGGATCGCGCTGTTAGACCCCACGCCCACGTCCGAGTAAAGCTCCTGGTCGGGGCGGTAGGACGACAGCAGGAACACGCCAAGGCTACCGAGCAGCTCGTCGAAGAACTTGCGCCAGTAGTCCATCTCCTGCACGCCGGTCCCGCCGCCGCCGCCGCAGTCCGAGGCGCCCACGCGACGCGCCTTGAACATGACGTCCTGCTCGACCTTGGTGAAGTCCCAGTTCAGCGTCAACTGCACCAAGCCGGTCTTCGCGTCGTCGGTCTCCTGGCCGGTGTCGAAGACGTGACTCACGTCATCGTCCACCAGCGGGCGGCGATCAAGCACCGGCAGGCCGTCGAGCATGCGCAGCGTCGCGGTGTTGCCAGGTCGCTGGAAGCTCGACTTCGGGTACGTCGCGTCGCTGCGCAGGTTCATCGCGCCTGCCTCATTCCACGCCGCGCGACTCAGCGTCACGCCGTTCGGGAGCAGGCTGGCGTAGATCGCGATGACCTGCGCGCCCTGCTTCAAGTCCGTACCGAGCGGCGCGAGCAGGGCCAACGTCGTCGAGCCGACCGTCGCGACCTGCACCAGCGCAGGCGATGAGGTGACGCCCGGGTTGATGACCAGCACGTAGTCGTTGTCGCGAATGTCGAGCGGGCCGGTGTCGACCGCCAGGGCGGTGTCGCCGGTGTTCGCGTCGGCCAGCAAGGTGCTCGCGTACTGCCAGTACGGAATGAACAGCCGGCCCGACGCACCGAGCAGGATACGATACTGCTCACGCAGTTCCTGATCACTGCTGAAGATGACCTTGGTGTTGACGCTGCGACGCGGCACGGGACGGAGACCAATGCGCTGCTCCGAGCCGTCGACCGAGATGTGCACGTCGGTCAGCCACGTCCACGTCTCACGGACCGGCACCTCCGGCATGACAGGCATGACGACTGCGCGGTTGCCCACGATGACAACCGGCAGCGGGTCAGCGACGTCGCTGAAGTCGAACTGCAGCTGCGCGTTGATCTGCGGAGGACCGTTGGGCGTGATCCGCAGCTCGTACAGCAGCTCACGCAGCGGCGGCATGACCAGCGGCGGGTCGTCGCCGTTGATCGTGATGCCGCCGCCATTCAAGATGCTGATGTCGCTGAGCGAAGCGCTCTGCTCGGTGTAGGCGTTCCACAGTGAAACCTGGCGGGTCTGCGTGTTGGCCACCGTGCCCAGCTCGATTCGCGTTGGCAGCACGTGGATGCGCTCGTAGTAGTCGTCCTTGAACGACTTCACGGCCGCTCCCGTCACGCCCCAGTGGTTCGACACCGACATGCGGTAGACGCCATACTGAGCCGACCGCATGGGCTGCACGAAGTCATAGAAGTCGAAGAACGGAACGGGTTCGAGGAGCTCATTGAGCTCCTCCGAGATTTGGCCGCTCAGACCGAGGTAGAGGACTGCCGGCACTTCATAGCCGATGATGCCTGCCATGATCAGGCTCCAGGATACCGCAGTGCGACGCCGAGCGTGCCGGAGTGATTTGCGCCGGTCGTCCAGTTGATTCCATTGCGCTCTACGACGTTCTTCGCGTACAGTGGGTAGACCTTCCACTGATCGCCACCGTAGGTGATGACCTCACCTGGCGTGATGTTGTCGATCCGAGCGTAGCGTGCGTGCCGCAGCGACACCGCAATCGTCTGCAGACCATCCATGCGCACAACCGCCGTGTGGATCGGCACGAGCACGTTCGCCTCGTTGAACGTCGATGGCAATGACATGAGCAGGTCGGTATTGAAGGGTTGGTTCAGCGCGGACACGGTGGTAGAACCACTCGGATACTTCCAGCCAGTGCCCTCCAACCCACAGTGCAGCATGCTCGCCATGTACGAGTAGCCGGACCCCTCGAAGAAGTAACCGAGCGCGAGGCCGATGTACGGCGTGCTGAAGACGTATTGGTCACCGGCGCTGATCGACGAGGTCATGAACACCTTGCTGTAGCTGGGGTCACTGTGAATTGAATAGTCACCTCGAATGCTGCCGGTGAACCACGCCCCGGTGCCGCCAATGCCAGGCTCCGCCGACTCGCCAAAGTTGAGGTGTTGGTACTTGTCGCCGCCGTAGGCGATGACGATGTATACCTCCTCCGGGTCGTCGTTCCAGAAGATCTCGTAGCTGATCGGGAAGACGATCGGGGCCGAGTACGGGGAGGACAACTTGACCGTGTATGGCGCGTCTCCGGTTGTCGTGCCGCCGCTGACGCCCGTCGCGCCGATGCAATAGAAGCTCGGCTCGGCGGTGTTCACCGCAAAGCGATAGACCAAGTCGCCCTTGGTCAGGATGCGCTGTGCCAGCACCGAACCCGAGGCGGCGGGGCCTGCTTGTGCGGCCCAACCACCGTAGGTCGTGAGGAACGCCTCCAACGCGGTCAGCAGGTCCGAGAAGCTGGACGCGCTGCCGCTCGTGTAGTCAGCGGCCATTATTTCATCTCCAGTGCAATGAAGTTGTTGAACCCGTTGCGCGGGCCGTCCTGCAGCACGACGTAGGCGCGGCCACCAGCCGCAATCACCGCGTCGACGGCCTGCAGCACGGTCATGCCCGTCTGGTCGACCGGTGTGCCACCCTGCTGCAAGACGTTCTCGACGCCGTTGTTGAAGCCGGTGATCGCGCGCACGCCGTCGAGCTCGCCCCAGACGTTGCGCGCGCCTTGGTATGCCACCTCGCCAAACAGCACGATCGGGAACAGCTGGTAGTTCGTGCCGGGCGGACGCAGGTTGCTCGGGCCACGTCGGAAGGGGTTGTGGTACTGCTGTTGCCAGACGCCGGCCTGGTTGCGCAGGTACAGGCGGCTCACGTTCGACGGGCCGCCGACGCTCGAACTTTGCGGGTAGTACCCGTAGTACGGAAACTGATAGCCAGTGTCGCTGTAACGGCGCAGCTCCTTGCCGTCGAACGAGCCAGCCGAGATGAGCGGCGACGGAAACTCACCGGGCCGCGCGTACGGGAACATCTTGCCGGCGTAGAAGTGCGCGTAGGTCGGGGTGCCGACCTTGAAGCAGCCGGCGATGCGTTGCGCGTTGCAGGTGATGAAGTACGTCACCGCGTTGTTGTGGCACGGGGTTCCGCACAGCTTGGCACCCGGCTGGGTCTCGAACGGGTTGGCGGGGACGTACCCGGTGAAGCAAGCCGCAGCGATGTTGTAGTAGTCACCGCTCACCGATTGATACGTCTTGAAGCCGATGTAGATGTCCTCGGTGCCGGACAGGCCGTTGGAGTTGAGGATCAGCTCCTTGTCCGCCCCGCTCGTGTCGTAACGCAGCGTCGTCCAGCCGTTTGCCTCGGCCAGGGTCTTGATGGCGGCGAGCACCTTGTAGTGTGCCTCGTCACCCAAGCCGCCGGTGACAGTTGCGATTGCGTAACCCATGATGCTCTCCTCAAGAAAGTCCGAGCGCCCGCTTGTAGCGTGCGGGGTCGCTTGCCATGTGCGATTCGATGACCCGTCCACCGGCCGAGGTGTCCATCGCGTCGATCGTCCGCTGCGGGTCGTCCGACTGCACAATGGTCACCGGCACGATGACCTCAGGCGGTTGGCCACCTTGCTCAGCCGCGCGTGCCTGAGCTGGCGTGTTGACCTGCACGCGCTCGCCAGGCGTGGCACGGAACGCCACGAGCTGCGAGTCGCTGCCACCCATGCCACCGACCGTGAACTCGCCACCCGTGCGGAAGCCTGCCGTGTTCTGGCTGGCGATCTGCGCCACGTTGGCGGCGGCGAGCGCGGCCTGGGCGGCAGCCAGCGGGATGTTGTACGGGTACGGCGTCTCGGCCATCGTCTTCTGCACCGCCAGCACGCCGTCGATCGTCGCTTGCACGATGGCAGCGGCCTTGCCGATCGCCGCGAGCTTCTTATTCGAGCTCGACGACAGGCCGGCCAACGCGCCGAAGAACTGGCGAGTGTAGGACAGGCGCTGCTGCAGGAACTGCTGGTCGGCCTGCGCCTTGAGCATCTCCGCGGTCTGGTGGTTGATGACGCCCTGGTTCTCGAGCTCAGCGATCTTCGTGTACATGTCGGCGTGAGCCTGCACGTACGCGGCCATCTGCTCCTGCGTGCTCTCGAGGTTCGCCCACGGCAGCATCTGACTGAGCTGGTCAGCCACGTCGCCGCCACCGAGGCCGCCACCTTCGCGACCGAGGTCCATGAGCTCACGCATCGCCGTGACCCGGTCCTTGAAGTCGCGCAGCTGTTGGCCACCGCTGTTAGCCTGGATCGAGTCGCGGGCGCGGGCGATCCGCTCGAGTTCCTGCTCGACGATCAGCTTCGCGCGCAGCGCCTCGGTCTCCTCCTTAGTGAGGATGACGCCGTCACGACGCAGACCTTCCGTGATTTGCAGGAGACGAGACTGGATCTCCGCCTGCTCGTTCGTCATACGCAGCAGGTCGGCGTTCTGATCGAGCTCTCGGTTGACCGCGGCCAGCGGGTCGAGCTGGTCACGCATCAAGTCCTTGAGCGTGGCGTACACCTCCGTCGCGCGCTGCTGGTCGATCAGACCGGCGGCGACCGCCTTGTTCAAGATGTCCTGCGCCTCGGCCAAGCGACGGGTAGCCGCACCCACCGGGTCGGCCTCGTCCAGCACGTTGCGCAGCGCGTCCTTGAGTCGCTCCAGGGCGCGGGCTGCCTTCTTCGCAGCATCCTCGTCGACCGGTGGCTTGATCGTGGGCGTACCACCCGGGTTCAGGTCGCCCTGCAACTTCGCGGCTGCTGCCCGCTCCCTGCTGATCTCCTGAGTGCGCTTGATGTAGTTGTCCAGCAACGCCTCCAGGCCGCTATCTGCCTGGCTCAGCTGTTCCTGGGCGAACGCCGCGCCGAACGTACCACCGATGTCGGTACCAGCCTCCTTCCAGCCAGCGAGGTTCGACTTGACCGCATTCAGGATCGCCTCGCCGTCGAGGTTCATCGCGCCCTGGATCGCGTTACCGAGCTGCTGGAAGTTGTTCATCAGCGCTGCGATGACCTTGATGACCACTGCCTGCACGCCGGCCATGACGCCGCGGATCGTACCGCCGATCATGTCGAACACCTGTACGACGATGCGCACGAGCTTCAGCCACATGGATTCGCTCTCGTGCTCGTAGCCCACGATGTCGTTGACCAACTGCTCGAACGTGCCGGCGCTCGTCTGGGTCAACCAGCCGAAGAACTGGGCGGCCAGGTCCGCCACGGCCTGGATGGCGGGCAGGACGTCCTCCCAGACCGCTCGCATCAAGTCGCCCAGCGTGGTGGTCTCGTCGATGCCCAGCTTGATCTGGTCGCGCAGGAAGTACAGCGAGGTGACGACGCCGACGATGACCGTGGCGAGCGCAATCCAGGGGTTGGCCATGGCCACGGCGTACAGCGACTTCAACGCGTTGGCGAAGCTGGTGATCGGGCCGACCGAGAACGCCACCGCGATCGCCGTGCCGACGCCGGCCAGGATCGGAATGATCGTGTCGAGGTTGTTGGCCAACTTGATGATCAGCTCGCTGAGCTTCGCGGTGAAGCCAGTCGACTCGTTCAGCTGCCCGATGAACACCATGAAGTTGTTCTTCAGCACGGTGAACGACTGCGACAGGGTCGGCACGGTGGTGCCGAAGTCCTGTTCCAGTTGGTCGCTCGCGTTGGCGAAGGCACTGACGATTGCCTGGGCGGTGATCTTGCCCTCGGCACCGAGCTTGCGGATCTCGTCGATCGACTTACCCATGCCCTCCGCGATGATCTGAGCGACCTTCGGGAAGTTCTCCATCACGGAGTTCAGCTCGTCGCCACGTAGCGTGCCGGACGCGAGACCCTGCGCCAACTGACGGAGGCCGCCTGCCGCCTCTTGCGCGCTGGCGCCAGAGAGCACGATCGCCTGGTTCACCTGCTTGGTGAAGTCGAGCAGCTGCTGCTGCGACAGGCCGAGTTCCTTGGTCGTGCTGGCCAACCGCGCATATAGCTCACCAGTGGCGGTGAAGTCCGAGCGGGTCTGGTTGGCGATGCCAAGCAGCTCCTTGGTGACGCGGCTCAGGTTCTCCGTGCCGGTGGTGACCAAGCGCAGACGGTTCTGGAGGTTGGTGTACTCGTCCGCGAGACGACCGAGCTGAGCAACGGCCGCGCCGGTAACCAGGGTCGCGATCAGGCCCTTCAGGCGGTCAACCGGGCCTGCCGCCTTGTCGGCTGCGCCACCGATACCGTCGATGTTCCGAGTGACGACACGGGAGCCGTCCTCGCGAATCTGAATGTTGATGACTTCAGTCGTCATGACCTCACCTGATGTCGACGATGCGAGCCTGGCGGATGGCGCTGACCGCCAGCAGGATCGCAGTGTTCACGAAGTTGCGAGGAGCCTGCTTCGACGACCCGTCGTTCAGGTATTGGATGTACGGCAGCGAGTTGGTGATGTGCACCGTGGGCGAGTTGCGCCCGCCTTGATACTGCCTGGCGACCTGTTCGCCGGCGTCAAGCGCACTGCGCAGGCCAGCTCCAGGGTTGGAAGGTTCGGGCAACGTGTCCGTGATGGATGCGCCGATGCTGGGACGCCAGTTGGCGCGGGCGCGGCCGGTGTCGACCGGCGTCGCAAGCACGACGGCCTGATCCACTGCAAGGATGACCTTGCGGACCAGGCCGTCGGTGTTTTTCGAGACCTTGGTGGCCCGGGTGCGGATTCGGCGGGAAAATGTCTTCAGGTCACTCACGGCTTCTTCGCTCCCTTGGGTGGCTTAGGCGGATTTGCGGCCGCCAGGTCTTTCTTATGTTTCTTCGCCGACCAGTCCAAGTACGACTTGTCCAGGTGCTGCACGTGGTAGAAGACGTCTTCTCGCTGTTCTCCTTCGATGCCATGCGCGTCGCAGTACAACTGGATCGCATGCCAAGGTATGGGGCCCGGGATCGCGTGACCTGAGGATCTACACGAGCTCAAATCCATGAACGCGATGTAGAACAACTCCGAGCCGAGTTTCAGGTCAGGCGCGTTTTGGATCGCATCAGGGAACGGACGCCGCTCCCTGATGCAACGCTCGATGATGTCCTTTTCCGTTGGTCCTTGCTCCAATCCGTAGATCAGGACCGCGGTTAGTTTCCCTGCTCCGCCTCGCGCAGTTCGGCGCGGAACAGAGCGGCCTTCTGCGACTGCTGCTGGATGTCGATGAACAGGTCCGGCAGGTCGGTCAGCACCTTCACCACGTTGTCGTGGTTGAACTCGAGCGCATTGCCCTCACGGTCCTCGACACCGGTCCACTCGAGGATCACCGCGTCGGCGTAGACGTCGACCAGCAGCTTCTCGGCGACCTTGTTGTCCATGGTCTCGTTGGCGATGGCGCGCTTGTACGGCTTCATCTTCTGCTCGAGCAGCTTGGCGAAGCGCACGTTGGAACCGCCGGCGCGGGCGATGCGGATCTGCACCGGCTGGTTCTTCGAGTTGAAACCATAGTCGAGGACGATACCATCGCGCTCGAGGTCCTTGTTGGTTTCGAAGGTCTTGTACAGGCTCATGAGGAGACTCTCCTAGTGGGTTGGTCTTACAGGGTGGCGGCGTTGGGCAGGTACGGGAAGAACTGCCACAGCAGCGTGTGCCCGAACTTGCTCTCGGCCGCGTTGGTTTCGAGCGGGATGGTGATCGGCTGGTCCTGCTCGACGTTCAGGCGACCGTTGCCCAGGGCGAGCAGCGGCACATCGTACAGGATGCCCTGGTTGTTCTTCACCATGATCGCGTCGATGGTGACGTCCGCGTTGTTGCGCACGGCCTGCACCGACTCGGCGCTGGCGAAGTACGCGGTGAGCGAGCCACCGACCTCGAAGGTGCCGGCGGTCATGTCGAACGCGCCGAGCACGCCGATCGCCTTGTTGGCGCTGACGTTGTTGTTGATGGTCAGCGTCAGGTCGGTCGCGAAGGTGAAGAGCGGCTGGACCGCAGCGTCGGCGGTGACGAGCGCCAGCTTGATGCGGGCGAAGTCGTCGGACGTGTTGTAGGCGTCGCCCTCGACCACGCCCACGCGGGTGCCCGGCTTGACGCCGGTCAGGCCGTTGCGGGCCTGGTGCTCGCACGCCTGGAACGTCATGTCGACGGTCACCTTGTCGGCCTGCGGTGCGTTGAGCGTGAGCTCGCTGGCGACCGCGCCGACGAGGTACTCGCTCATGGTGCCGTTGGCGTCCTGGCCCAGGGTGCGCTCGAGCTGATAGGTGCGGCGCTTGATCAGCGCCGGATCCGACTCGTTCTTCAGCACGGCGCCGAAGTACAGGTTGATGGACTTGCCCGCACCGGTTTCTGCCGTCGGCGCTGCCCAGTCGACCTTGTCGAACTCGAGGTAGCCGGCCGTGATTACGCTGATGCGCGCGAAGCCGCCGTTGTCGTCGAAGCCGTTGACCGCCGCGTCGCCGCCCACGAAGATCCACTCGCCCGGGGTCAGGCCCAGGGTGGTGAAGTCGACGCCGGCGGTGGACACGAGGCGCACCAGCGAGCCGTTGAGCGCGATGCTCAGGCTGTCGGCGGCACCCTGGTAACCCACGACCGCGACCAGCGCAGCGGCAGGCGGAGCAGCTTCGTCGACCAGAGCTTCGTTCACGACGATGGTCGTGCCGGTCGCCGCGGTGACGCGCTTGAGGCCGTTGTTCTGCAGGTTGGAGAAACCCTCGGCGACGACGAGGTGACCGGCTGCGAAGCCCGTGCCGCCACCTGCCGCGGTCGTGTAGGTGCTGTCGGCCGCAGTCACGCCGGTCACGGCGATGTCGGCGCCGTTGGTCGGGGCGGTGGTCTTCTTCTCGCGGAAGTCCGCGAACATGAAGCCCTGCAGCAACGAGCGGGTGTTGAAGAAGGTCAGATCCTGCTGGAAGCCGCCACTCGCCTCGAGGTCGACGACGGTGCCCTTCTTGCGGGAACGAGCGGGGTTGATGGGGTTGCGAGCGACCGTGTTCACCTGGCCACCGAAGTCGGTGTAGGAGTTGGGTTCCAGCGCAATCCACGTGGGGTCGAACCCGTCGGCGGCAAGCGTCGGCAGCTGCTTGAGGCAGACTTCCTCCGCATACCGGAGACCGGTCACGTTCGAATCGATCTTGTACTTCGGGCACACGGCCATGATGTCACCTCAGTTCGTCGTAGTCAAAGTCGATGGTGGCGTTGACGTTGAACCAGTCCTTGTCCTCGCCCACCTCGTTGATTCGAGGGTTGCGGAACCAGACGCAGCTCGCAGTCTGTTTGCCTTGCAGAGCGTCGCGTACCACGCACGCCAATTTCGTTGCCGCTTGGACGCTGCCACGGGCGAGCGGGGCGAAGCACTGCACCGAGATGAAGCCGGTGCGATTCCAGCGACGGACACCGTCCTCGCCAGCGAGAGAGCTTTGACGGCCGGTTACGTGCTGCAACGAGACGCGCAGCCAGACGTCGTTGGAGGCGGGCTGGTCATTCGCCGGCACACCTTGCCAGTACAGCTTCACCGTCGGGTCGTACGCGACCACGGCGGCACGAATGAGTTCGAACGACTCGTCACGAACCTTGGCGGCGTCAGCGGTCATCGGCGAACCCTCAGGGTGTACAGGATGTTCTCGCCGTTCGGCGACAGCACCTGGACCCACTCGATGGACCAGTCGCCATCCGCGTCGCGGAGTTTGTCGTTGGTCGTCGGCACGCCACTCACGGCGGCTGCGGCCAACAGAACCTTGCGGTCAGACGTCTGAACTTCAGACGCGCCGCTCATCTTGACCATGGTCTCCATGTCGACCCGGTTGAAGTTCAGGAAGACGCCGTATGCGTCGTCCAGCACCTCGGTCGGCACGCCCGGTTCCCACGGCTTGGCCGGGTCGGTGACGGTGGTCTGGCGCACAACCTGCACTGCCTTGCCCTTCTCACGGATCAGGCGCTCAGCAGTTGCGATTTGACGGTCGTAGGTGCCCATCGTCTCAACCCCGGTAAGCAAACAACGGGCCGAAGCCCTTGAGCAGTCCACGCAGCAGGGCGGCGACGGCCGGCATCTGCGCAACTGCGATGATCTCTTGCCCCATGTCCTTCGGCGAGAAGAACTCGGTCTCGATCACGTCGACGACCTCCTTCTTCACGGCCAGTTCGCCACCACCGGACGAGGCGGCAGTGCTGGCGAAGATGATGACGCCGTTGAACAACTCGATGACCAGCTGGGCCTGCGCGCTCTTGAGTTGGGTCGGGATGGTGTTGGCTCCGAAGGTACGACCGTCGAAGGTGACACCGGTGCGCGGCCACGCGAGCAACTGCTCGTCGGGGTCCGTGCGCGAACCCTTGTAGCTGAGCGACTCCAGGTAGTCCATGGCGCCGAGCAGACGCTGCTCGGTCACCGCGTCATCCGTGCCGAGGTCGACGCCCCGAGCCGAGGCGTAGGCCTTGGCTGCGGGGACGTCGATGTAGGAGTTGGCACCCGCCACGATGGTGCCGTCTTCGATGACGAGTGCCATGACGCTTTACTCCCGGTTCTCGTTGGCCGATTCCTCGGCAGCCTGCGCGTCCTGCGACAGCTCCTGGATGGACTCGGTGCCGCCCCAGCGTGCGCGGGACGCGACGCCGTACACCTTGTCCTTGCCCTCGTCCTCGGCGTTGATGTCCGCCTTCGGAGTCTGGCGCTCCTTCTTGCCGTAGTTGTCCTCGCGCGGGGCGCGGTCCTTGTCGGGCTTCGGCGCCTCGAGCACGGTGCTCATCTGCGCGGCGCCCTTCGCCTTCTTGTCCGCCTTGTCGGCGGCCTTCGTGGTGTTGGCCTTGGCCATGATGCTTCTCCTCGATGATGGACTGAGTGGTGCGGTTACCGCCTAAAGCGGAGAGCGGCCGAAGCCGCTCGCGCTTGATCAGGCGTTGACGACGTAGAACGCCATCGGGATCTTCTTGCGGTCGAGCACCCGCTCCCAGTTGTCGGCGAGCTGCAGGTCCGCCCAGGTCGGCGACAGGCCCGGACCGGTGATCGTGGTCGAGAGGAAGTTGAAGCCGCTCGGGTGGATCAGCCAGGTCTTGCGGCTCCACAGCACCTCGACGCCGCCGCCGTTCGCACGCTCGGGGTAACGCTGCACTTCGCTCGGCGTGCGCGGGTTGCCGCGGCCGTAGCCGATGGCGCCCTGGCCGAACAGGATGCAGAGGTACTTGCGGTCCACGCCGGTGCCGAACGTCGGCATGCCGTCGTCGACGATGACGCGCATCTGCAGGTAGGTCGGGATGGTGAGCTTGCCCTGCGCGTCCGGGATGAACTCGATCAGCTGGTCCTTCAGCATCTTCTTGTAGATGATGCTGTGCAGCGCCAGCACGCCGACGCCCGGGGCGGCGTCGCCCAGGGTGTAGTTGGCGTCGATCAGGCCCGGAGCGGTGAAGCGGTTCGCGTCGGTGATGGTGCCCGGCGTGGTGGACGAGACGTCGACCACCATGTCGCCACCGTTCGCGGCCACGTTGTCGTTGTAGATGCCGATGGCGATGGACAGCACGCGGCGCTGGAACTGGCGCGACCAGTAGCTGTCGACGCGGTTCGCGATGCGCTGCATCGGATCCGAGCCGGCGAGCTCCTTGTTCAGGTCGCTCGAGGAGAAGCCCTCGTTCAGGTAGGCGATGCGGGCGGTCTGCTCGCCGCTGTCGATCTTCTGCGGCGTGGCGATGTCGGTGTAGGTGGTGTTCGAGTAGTTCGGCTCGATGCTCGCATCCAGGTCATTCCAGAACGGAATGGTGGTGAGCATGCCGCCGCTGTCGGCGCGCTGGTCCAGGGTCGGGGACAGCGCGACGACGCCAGACTCGACGAACGCGGTCTTCTCGACCGTGTCGTTGACCTGGTACGACTGAAACACCTCCGGGACGAAGATGTCGGTGAGTTCGGTGTTGGCCATGGTGCGTTACTCCTTCGGAGCTGAGGTTGTGGGTCAGTAGTTGGTTTTGCTCTCGGCCCGGTACGCATCCAGCTGCCGTTGGTACTCGGCAGGGTTGGTGCGCGCGAGCTCCGTGCGCTCCTTCTCGGACATGTCCTTGAAGGACTTGGTGGCACCGCCACCCTTGCCACCACCGCCGGAACCTCCGCCGTTGGCCTGGCTACCCCGGATGATCGGGGCATACTTCTTGTTGGAGCGGAACTCCTCGCGGAGCTCGTCCACCGTGGTCGCGCTGAGCTCGCCGTTGGCGTCCAGCACGCGGGTTTCCCCGTTCTCCGCCTTGAGACGCTTGCGGATGATGTCGCTCAGCAGCTCGGGCGAGTCGCTCAGCTCGGCGGCCATCGTGTCGGCGACGTTGTCGACCAGCAACTTGCTGATCTGCGAGTCGCGCTCGGCGAGGTCCTGCTGGTGCTTCTGCTCGAGCTTGGCGATCTTGTCCTTGTAGGACTGCTCCAGTGCGGCGACGTCACCCTTCTTGCGGGACTTGTCGTCGTTGTTGTTCTCGAGGTCCTGCTTGAACTGCTCGAACTCGTCGCGCAGGTCCTTCAGGTCCTTTTCCGCCTTCTTGCGGGCTTCCTTCTCGTGGTCCTTCGCCCGCTTCAAAGCAGCCGGATCCTCGTAGCCATCGAGGCTGAGGACGAACTTGCCATCCCGCTCCTCGTAGAACCCGTGCAGCGACTCGTCGAGGCCGTCCAGGTTGTCCAGTTGCATCTTCAACTTCGTGCTCATGAGAGACTCTCTCTTTGTGATTACCGCGACGCGCGGCGGGAAGTGATGTCCGGCTCAGGACCGCCACCGTTGCAACGGGCGGGACCAGGATCTGTGATCACAGGTTCGTCCTCGTCGTTCAGACCAGGTCGAGTGTGAATCACATCGTCCTCGTTCAAGTTTTGTGTCTGTGCGTTCATCGGGCGAGATCCTATACCGGGTTCGTTTCTGTGAGAATAGCTGTGTTAATCGTCCTCGATTCCTGCACGCCTGAATGCCAGAGGCTCCAGTTTTCGCATCTCGTCGAGCGTCATCGGCTCGAAGAAGCTGTTCAGTTGCAGCTGGGAGAAGCGCTCGGCACTCAGGCCACCGTCGCGGAAAAGCTTGCCTCGAACGGGCCCCAGGACCGAGTCCTGGAACTGTGCAGACTGCGTCTTGAGCCACTCGTAGTAAGTGAGCGACCCCTTCACCTGGCCGTCTTGTGACGCACGGGTCAGGATGTCGCTGAGGTTCTCCAAGCCCGGGATGATGGCCACCGTGGTGCTTCGGCAGTTCATGTGGATGGGCGGGCGCGGGCCCTTGCCGATGGTGAACACCTTGCCGTCGAGGCTGCGACACTGCGAGGTCGTGCGGCCATCGAGGGTGGAGACCCACCGGTA
>ERZ1066130.112-NODE-112-length-47651-cov-12.146000_pt1 | contig 47651 bp, 41 predicted proteins | sample MGYA00382777_ERZ1066130 | MGnify/ENA primary metagenome ERZ1066130 (study PRJEB33369, sample SAMEA5778360) | biofilm metagenome | biome: Industrial cooling water; feature: Water cooling tower basin; material: Biofilm | place: United Arab Emirates | collected...
TATGAAAGTGATTTGGGAAATGGTTGGGAGGATCAACGAATACATAACGACCCGGAGACCAAACGAATCGAGGCCCTTCGTATGGGTGCGAATATCATCGCCTATTGCACTACTTCCCTCTGAAAGTGCTGGACAACAGTTTTGAAGAACTGATGGTATCCGATTCCCTCACGCTTAAAAAACTTCGATCTCAATCAGATTGAGGTCAGTCTGATATCTTAATTTATTAGAATCTCGAAAATACTGCCCTCTGTCAGGCTGATCTCGCTCTAAGCGAGATTGAAGTCGATTTGAAACCCATAACTGCCTTCTTCTAAATGTAGTGGCACTATCTAAGGTTAAAAAAAAATATTTTGACAGCGTTTGCAGAGATCAACTAATTTATTAGTTTTGAAACGTAATTAATAGTTAAAGTCATGCGCGTCATCATTCTAATCGTGATTTCCAGCTTTTCATGTGATGGACAAACGATGGTTTCCGACTTTCAGGCAGCCGTACAAAAAGGAATTTCCATTTCCGCGCTCGATTCATTGTATCAATCAGCAATTCACGAAAATCCTGCCAAGGCAGCTTTTGGAGGGCATGAAAAAGAATTGACAGAAGCATATTCCTCCCTTCTGGCTGATTTGAATTCGTTTTTATATCGAAAGAATTTCTTGTGGGAAAAAAGCACCCGCTGCTTTAACCGTATCTATTTTAGTAAGAACGGAACAATTGACTATTTTCTATTCAGTTTTAAACCAGGAGAACTAGAACCGGCCAAACAACAGCACTTTGAAAAATTGGTTGCTGAATTTGCTGGCAACTATCAGTTTCCATTAAAGCACTCTCTTCCTTTTGCTCAATGCAGCCCGGTCACCTACCCTGCCACCACATTAAACCCTACCGATCAATGAAAGAACTAACCAAAGCTGAAGATCAGATCATGCAAATCCTTTGGTCATTAGAAAAAGGATTTGTGAAAGACATCATCGAGCGTTTACCATCGCCCATACCGGCTTATAATACCGTGTCCACCATTGTGCGCATTCTGGAAAAGAAGGGCTTTGTCGGCTACAAGGCTTATGGCAAAACACACGAGTATTTTCCAATCATCGCCAAAGAAAAGTACACTCAATTTTATTTAAACAACCTGGTGAAGGGGTATTTCAATGGCTCATTCCAGAGTCTGGTGTCTTTTTTCGCTCATGAGAATAAGATCGATATCAAAGAAATTGATCAATTAGTTAAACAACTAGAAGACCTTAAAAGCAAAAAACCATGAATATGCTTAACTATTTTGTGGAAGCGAATGCAGCCCTTTTGTTATCCGCTGCCGGATATTGGTTGCTCTTGCGAAAAGAAGATAATTTTAAGATCAAGCGTATCTATCTGGTAGTGGCATTGTTTATTTCAGGGGCAGCTCCTTTGATTCCTTCCATTACACCCCTAAAGGTCATTCCATCCCTGTCAGCGTCTGTGCCTGCCTATTGGCTTCCGGAATTCACCCTCACTGCGGATGGTGTGGATACTCCTGCCAATCTTGCTCCGTCCACTTCCACCTGGACAATCGTCTCCTATATGTATGTATTAGGTGTCATCTTTTCGCTCGCGTTTTTCGTTTTTCGATTAGGAACCATCCTCAGGTTATGGTGGAGCGGAAGTCGAATGATGTGGCAAGGTTATCCAGTGATCCAATCCGCCCATCTTCATTCCACCTTTTCGTTTGCCGGATTAATCTTTTTGGCGAAAGATCATTCGTTTGAAAACGAAGAGACCCAGCTCATGCTCAGACATGAGGCTTCGCATCTTCAGCGCGGCCATTCCTATGATATTGTCTTTACCCATTTGCTGGGTATTATTTTCTGGTTTAATCCGATCATCCGGTGGTTCAGAATTCAGTTACATCAGCAGCATGAATTTGAGGCTGATGCACTGGCAGTGGCGCCTCCGGAAGCAAACGCCTATTGCCAGCTACTGGCACAAAAAGCACTTCAGCAAGCAGGTTTTCAAATCGCTCATCACTTTAATAATTCTTTCACCCTTAAACGCATTGCCATGTTACAAAAAGTTCGTTCCCGTTTGGCTGTCTGGAAAGTTCCGGCCCTCGCCTTTTCGCTTCTCACGATTATTGTTTTCGTATCCTGTCAGGATCAATTGGCCGACTTAAAAGTGGCCACTGACAACTCCACCGTTGCGCTCCTTTGGCCGGAAGAAGTGCAGGATAAACTTGACGCACTCAAACAACTTCAGCCCGAAGCAACTTTTTCCGTGCATGAATTAAATGAAGAAGGAAAGAAAACATTGGATAAGCTGGATACGAAGTCTATTACGCAGATGCATATCATTACGGTAGGCCAGCACTCAAAAGAAGCCGGTCGCAATTTTGTTATCCTTCAACAGGGAGGCATGGCCGATCAGATTTCATCTCTCTCTGGAAATGACCAGGAAGTATTTACCGTGGTTGAAGAATCGGCATCTCCAAAAGAGGGCATTGAAAATTTTTACCGGTATCTTGGATCTTCCATGAGATACCCTGTTGAAGCACGGAGAGCAGGTATTCAAGGTAAAGTATTTATCGAGTTTATTGTCAATAAAGATGGTTCACTTTCTGACTTCCGGGTGGCCAGAGGAATAGGAAATAGTTGCGATGAAGAAGCCCTGCGCGTCATGCGAGGTGCATCCGCCTGGAATCCGGGAAAACAAAAAGGACAGGCCGTGCGTCAGAAAATGGTGATCCCTATCAATTTTCAACTGGATGATTCCAGAGAAAAATTAACAGTCGGACAATCAGATACGCCTGCATTATCGGAACTGGTGGTGGTGGGCTATGGCGCCAATCAAAATGAATCATTTCAGATAGATGTTGCAAAAGGCACTGCGGCCACAGGATGTCTGTTAACCGGCAGCGTGAAAAATAAAGTTGGTCAACCCATGCCCGGAGTCAATGTAATGATTGGAGGAACCACCACTGGAACGGTGACAGACATGGATGGGAAATTCAAGCTAAACTCGGCAACCACTCAAGGAACCCTGATTGCCTCCTTCGTGGGATTTCAAACGCAGACCATCACCTACTAGAAACAATGGATATTCCAAAAAAAGAATCCAGCTCGTTCTGAACTGGATTCTTTTTTTTTGGATTAAAACTGATTTATTTAATCACTTCCGCCAGTTTCTTTTCCAAAGCCGGCCCTCGCAGATTCTTGGCAATGATCACACCGGAAGGATCCAGTAAAATGGAAAATGGAATCGCATTGATATTGTAATCAGCGGCTGCCTGTGAATTGAAATACTTCAGATCACTTACATGTGTCCACGTAAGACCATCTTCCGCTATTGCCTGTATCCAATCTTCCCTGGTACGATCCAGTGATACTCCTAAAACGGTAAAGCCCTTATCTTTAAACTTGTTATATGCTTTCACGACAGTCGGGTTTTCCCTCCGACAAGGACCGCACCATTTTGCCCAAAAATCCACCAATACGTACTTTCCTCGCAGAGATGAAAGTTTCACAATTTGCCCTTGAGGGTTGGGCAAGGCAATTTCCGGTGCCAACTTACCGATGGATGTTTCTTCCATAATCTTTACCTGTTCGATAAATGCCCGGGCATGTGAATTCTCCGGAATTTCCCTAGTAAGTTTGTCAGCAGCATCCTTATAAACATCAAAATACTGGTCTTTATCCAGTACGTTTCCTGAACGCAACAATTCTACGACCGCCAGCGAGGCAGGTTGTTGTCTGATCAAATCGGCAATCTTCTGGGTTCCGGTTCCTACAATTAACAGGTATTGCTCCTGTAGCTCCCCCATACGCTTTTCATCTTTGACAGAGGCTGCCTTTTGAAATTCCTGATCTAAAGCGGCAATCTCGGGTGACTGTTGGGCATCGGTTAACATTTTCTGGACCGTGTTAAATAAATCATGGTCTGCCGAGCCCTTTATTTCCATAAACCCCTGAGGACTGTTACCATCTACGTTGACCTCGACATTGCTTTTATTGAGGATAATGGTGACTATTTGCTGATGAAAGAAATTCAACCGATAGTAACTTGGCTCGCTCAGTCGAAGTTTTTTTTCGTAGGTATAATCTTCCTTTAAGGTAGTGGAATCCTTACGTCCCGGAGTGCCGTCCGCCCGAAGTTCTTCCAGGTATATTTTCCCTCCTGGTTGCGGAAAGCCAACCTTGCCCCGGATGACAATATCCCAGCCTGGTACTAATTCATCTGTTTTGTTTTTTTCGGCATTACAGGCGATTAACGAAAATACAACCCAAACTATCATGATCTGCTTCAACATATCTCTCATTTTTTTAATTTCTCTAACAGTAACTGAGTAGCCAATTTAGGATCGGCCTTACCCTTGCTTCGCTTCATCACTTCCCCCATAAACATGGTGACAATCGCTTTCTTTCCCCGATGATATTCCTCCACTTTTAACGGGAATTCATGGATGATTTGTTCCACTAAAGGTAATATAAAATCAACATTACTATCCTGCATCGCATTCATGCGTTGTGCCAACACCGCAGGCTCTTCATGAGGGTACTGAATCAGGGCTGGAAAAATTTCCTGAGCCGCTTTTGCAAAACTAATTTTACCCCCCTCCACCAGATTCACCAGAGCCGCCAATTTTTCAGGAGCTACTCCAAATTCATCTGCTTTCAGGTTTGTATCGTTTAAATATGACTTTACCGGGCCCATCATCCAGTTAGCTGCAGCTTTGAAATGGTGAGTATACCTGCAAAGAGTGTCAAAGTACATCACCAGCTCTTTGGATTCTGTCAAAACTTCGGCATCGTACGGTGGCAATCCATATGTCGTTTGCAATTTTTCTTTCCATTGCCGGGGTAAAAGAGGCATGTCCTGTTCAATGGATCTTAGCCATTCTTCAGAAATTTGTATTGGAGCTACATCGGGATCAGGAAAATACCGGTAATCATTAAGTTCTTCTTTGGTGCGCATCGAAAAAGTTTTGCCAGTGGCTGCATCAAATAAACGCGTCTCCGACAAGATTTCTTTCCCTAGTTCCAACTGCTGAACCTGACGGGCCGCTTCATAATCAATAGCCTTGACAATGTGACGAATGGAGTTCATATTCTTAATCTCCACCTTCTTACCCAACACAGTGCTTCCTCCCGCCATCACAGACACGTTAGCATCACAACGAAGAGATCCCTCTTCCATGTTTCCGTCACCAATGGACAAATACCGAACGATTTTTCGGATTTCTGCGACTACCGCTCCCGCATCTTCAGAATGATAGATAACAGGCTCAGTAACAATTTCGATCAACGGAACCCCGGCCCGGTTAAAGTCAACGAGGGTGTCCGACTCGTTTTCTATATGAACCGATTTGCCTGCGTCTTCCTCCAGATGAATCCTGTTTAGTTGAATACTCCTGAGATCATTTCCACCGATCAGAATTTTTCCACCTTTGCAGATAGGCGTATGATCTTGTGTTAATTGATACCCTTTCGGGAGATCAGGATAGAAATAGTTTTTACGGTCGAATATCTGATAGCGGCTGATTTCACTTCCACAGGCAATTCCCATCCGGATGGCCAACTCAACCGCCTTCCGATTTATTTTGGGCAACGTACCGGGGTGTGCCAGCGTAATCGCGCTTACGCGTGTATTGGGCTCTTGTCCGAATAATGTAGCATCAGCGCTGAAAATTTTACTTTGGGTAAGCAACTGCACATGAACTTCCAGGCCGATGACTGTTTTATATTCTGATTTTTTCACTGGTTAAGGCAAAGAGCTAATTCAATAATTTTGTCGCTTTCGTAAGCACTGAATCCAACCCTTCCAGTCTTTTTCCCCCGGCCGTTGCAAAAAATGGTTGGCCTCCCCCGCCACCATCAATCTCTCTGGCCAGTTCTTTGACCATGGTGCCTGCATGATACTTGTTGGTCGCCAACAGCTTTTCACCAATCATCACAGCTACTTGTGGCTTACCATCTACGTCTGCCGCCAGAATCATCAACAGATCATCAAATTGATTTCGTAAACCGTATGCGATGGTTTTTAACACTTCTGCATGGGGCACCACAATTTTTTCAAGTACTAAGGTATACTCATTACTTTTTACAGCTCTCCTGGCCAGATCATCCTTTAGCTGGACCGCTTTTTCCTGATGGACGGCTTCCAGTTTCTTTTCCAGCGCTTGCTTTTCTTCGAGCAACGATTGAACCGATGCCGCCACGTCTTTGGGGTTTTTCAATAATCCCTTTACCTCTTGCAGCAAAGCGAGGGATTGATTGAAGTACTCATATGCACCATCGGCTGTCACCGCTTCTATTCTTCGCACACCGGCCGCCACCGAACTCTCAGATGTTACTTTAAACAACCCAATGGTTCCTGTCGCTTTCACATGAGTTCCCCCGCACAATTCAACCGAAAATGCAGGATCAAATGTGATCACACGAACAAAGTCTCCATACTTCTCACCAAAAAGAGCCATTGCCCCCAGGCTTTTGGCTTTTTCAATGGGCACATTCCGTTGTTCATCCAACTGAATATTGGCGCGTATCTTTTCGTTAACGATTGATTCCACGCGAGCAAGCTCTTCGGATGTGAGCGCTGCAAAATGCGAAAAATCAAACCGCAACGTTTTTTCATTTACCAGTGATCCTTTCTGCTCTACATGCTTACCCAATACCTGACGCAGGGCTGCATGCAGTAAATGAGTAGCCGAGTGATTATTCATCGACTGGAAACGTTTGGTGCGATCTACCGAAACGTTCCAAAGATTTCCCTCCGGAAGAGGTAACTTTTCCGTCAGATGGATGATTAGCTCATTTTCCTTCTTGGTGTCAAACACCAATACTCTTTCTTCGCCTGTATTGATTACGCCTGTATCACCCACTTGCCCTCCACTTTCGGCATAGAAGGGAGTCTTGTCAAGCACCAACTGGTAGAACTCTTTATTTTTTTGTTTGACTTTCCGATACTTTACTAACCTGGCGGAAGCATTCAGATGGTCATATCCCATAAATTCAGTTTTCTGATCTTCCTGAAGAATGGTCCAGTCTCCGGTCTCTTTCACAGCATCGGCCTTGGAGCGTGATTTTTGTTTGATCATCTCCTCCTGAAAACCTTTCTCATCTATAGTAAATCCACGCTCACGCGCTATCAATGATGTTAAATCAAATGGAAAACCAAACGTATCATACAATTCAAATGCTTGTTCGCCACTCATCTCCTGGTGAACATTTTCAATACGCTTGAGTCCTTTCTCAAGGGTACGCAAAAAGGAAAGTTCTTCTTCCAGCACCACTTTACCCACATACTCCTGTTGCTGATGCAATTCGGGAAAAACATCTTTTAACTGAATTGCCAACAAGGGAACCAACCGATGTAAAAAGGGTTCTTTAAAATTCAGATAAGAAAATCCATAGCGCACGGCTCTTCTTAATATTCTTCGGATCACATACCCGGCACCCGTATTACTGGGCAGTTGACCATCGGCAATCGCAAACGACACTGCCCGGATATGATCCGCCATAACCCGGATGGCAATATCCTGTTTCTCTGTTGCCGCCCCTTTTCCTGGCGTGCTTCCGCTGTATTTCACTCCGGCATTCACCGCAATAAAGTCCATCAGGGGGCGAAACACATCGGTATCATAATTAGATGTCTTTCCCTGAATGGCCATGCACAAGCGTTCAAATCCCATGCCCGTGTCTACATGCTTATCTGGCAACGGCTCCAGCTTGCCGGAGGCCAATCTGTTAAATTGAATAAATACGAGATTCCATATCTCCACCACCTGAGGATGATCGCTGTTGACCAGTTCTCTTCCCGGCTTTTGCTCAATCTCTTTTGGTGATCGTAAATCAATATGAATTTCAGAACAAGGGCCACAGGGACCGCTTTCGCCCATCTCCCAAAAGTTATCTTTTTTGACTCCGTGAAGAATTCTGTCTTCAGGCACAAACTGCTTCCATAAATCCTTAGCTTCTTCATCCACGGGTAATCCATCCCCCTTATCTCCTCCAAACACGGTAACATAAAGTCGTTCTTTGGGAAGTTTGTAAACATCGGTCAGAAGCTCCCAGGCCCACGTAATCGCGTCTTTTTTAAAATAGTCGCCAAAGCTCCAGTTACCGAGCATCTCAAACATGGTGTGGTGATAGGTATCCATTCCCACATCTTCCAAATCATTGTGTTTACCGCTGACGCGTAAGCATTTCTGTGTATCGGTAATTCGTTTACTGGTCGGGGCGGTATTTCCCAAAAAATAGTCTTTAAACTGCACCATCCCGGAGTTGGTGAACAGTAAGCTTGGATCATTTTTTAGAACCAATGGGGCAGAAGGTACCACCTGATGTCCCTTTTTAGCGAAAAAATCAAGAAAATGCTGTCGTATTGTGCGTGCGTCCATGGGGTCTAAAAGTGCTCTAAACTTTGACTAAACAGGTTTTTGCCTATATTTAAGGTTCCAAAAAGTTGAAAAACCACAAAATTAACCCGCCTATTGCGATAATGAAAGGATTAGCAGAATTAAGAAGTTCTAGGCAACGGATACTGATCATGTAACTATGGCTCGCATTCGTTTTCGCTACAATCCTAAGACATTAAAGTATGAGCGCGTAGGGGTGCGGATAGGAGCTTTGCTGTTTACGCTGGTTAGTTATCTGGTAGTTGGTTTTCTGGCGTTTGCCGGATTACTTTTGATTCAGAATAAGTTTATCTATTCAGACCAGGAGAAAGCCTTGCGGCAAGAGAATCAGGCCCTGCAAGAACATTATGATCAGCTATCATTTCAACTGGTCGCTTCTCAACAGCGACTTGATCAATTAAAAAACAAAGAGAACGAGTTGGTTTCTCGCATTTTTGAATCGAAAGGCGAACCCAAACGTGAAGTTTCCAAAGTTAATCGTGATCAGATTTTGGTAGCCTCGATGGATGAATATGAAAAATACGCTCAGGAGCTAACTAGCGCATCTCAGAATTTATTAGCGTACGCGCGGCAATCGAACGAGTTTTATTCAAGGAAGGCGAGCGTGGCAAAAGAGAATTTACCCGGCATCAGCTCTCTTCCTACGGCACTCCCCCTGGCCAATTTCGATATCAACATGATGGTTTCGGGTTTTGGGAACCGAATCAATCCCTTTCATAAGGGTATCTATCATCACGATGGTGTGGATTTACGGGCCCCCAGGGGTACATCTGTTTTATCTACTGGAAAAGGAACGGTAACAGTGGTGCGAAAAAGTGATTTGCTGGCAGGCTTTGGCAACTATGTAGAAATAGATCATGGCCAGGGACTAGTGACGCGTTATGCGCATCTCGATCAAGTAACCGTTTTCCAGGGACAAAAAATAAAGAAAGGTGATCCGCTGGGTACGGTCGGTATGAGTGGCGGTTCCACTGCACCTCACTTACATTATGAAGTTCTTCAAAATGGTAAAAACCTGAATCCTGTTTATTATATGGTGGAAGGGCTTGCCGCACATGCCTATGCGGGTATGGTTGAACTGTCAAAAAAAGAAAATCAGTCATTTGATTAATCGGTTGGATATACAATAGATGGCCCTTCGATATACCTATAACCCTGAAACCTGCCAATACGAACCCATCGTAGTGACACCCCGGCTTTTTGGCCGTAGGTTTCTGATGTTTATAGGTATTTCGCTCGCGTTGGGAGTGGTAGGTTTGGCGTACTTTAATAAAAATTATCCTGACTGGGATGAAACGCTACTTCAAAGGGAAAACGAAACCCTGAAAACGAAATGGAGTGTCCTGATCAAGCAGACTCATGAAACATCGCAACAATTGGCGAATCTGGAGCAAGCCGATGATCATAATTATCGGGTGATTCTGGATATGGAGCCGCTTCCTTCGGACATCCGGGAAGCTGGCGTGGGTGGACGTGCCCGGGATTTTGATCAGATCCCCTATCAGCTCATCCGCACCGGTTATGAACTTAATGAGAAGATTATTAATCGTCTGGAAATTGAACGACAATCACTGGATCTATTAGCCAAAGAGCTTTCGCTCAAAGAAAAAATGTGGGCCTCCCGCCCAGCGATTCAGCCCATCGATAATAAACAATTGACACGTTTACATACCATTTTTGGTATGCGCATGCATCCGTTGTTGGGATATGTGCGGCCGCACAATGGGCTTGACTTTTCTGCTCCCAGAGGGACACCCGTGTATGCCACTGGTGATGGCACCGTTCAAATGGCCTACTACTCTGATTCCTATGGGCATGTAGTGTATCTGGATCACGACTATCATTTCGAAACACGCTATGCACACCTGACGAATTATATTGTCAAAGAAGGTGAGGCTATTAAAAGAGGTCAGATTATTGGATACGTAGGCAACACCGGCACTTCTGCAGGGCCACACTTGCATTATGAAGTTCTTTATAAAGGTACTCCCGTCAATCCGATCAATTTCTTTCAACGCGATCTCAATAACAAGGAATATGAAAAACTGGTTGAGATTGGAAGTAAATCCATGATTTCGCTGGATTAATCTTCTTCCAGCGCTGTATTATTTTCAAAGCCAGAAATAAAAGAAGGCATTTGGCAACTGTCAGGTTTGTTCTTTCTTTTGCGATAACGTTGATGTTTATGACGAGAAAAAAGACCGTTGTTGTTTTATTGTTTTTGATGTGCGGAGTGACCCTGGCCTCACCAGCGCAAAAAAAAGATACGCTTACCATCATTGGTGTAGGCGATATCATGATGGGTAGTAACTACCCCAATGATGCCGGACTGCCACCTGATCAAGGTGTTGGGTTATTTAAAGAGGTAACTTCCATCCTATCGAATGCCGATGTGACCATGGGCAATTTAGAAGGTGTGCTTTTAGATAAGGGTGGCTATGCCAAAACCTGTAAAAATCCCAGTGTTTGCTATGTGTTTCGGAGTCCGGAGAGTTATGCTGTCAATTTGTTAAATGCCGGCTTTGATGTAATGAGTCTGGCCAATAACCACGCAGGAGATTTTGGAGACATCGGGCGTAAAAGTAGCATGAAAGCGTTAGACAACGTGGGCATTGCCCATGCCGGATTGGTCAGCAAACCTTATGTCATTTTTACAAAAAATGGAGTCACCTATGGTTTCACCGCATTTGCGCCTAATAGCGGCTGCAACAGCCTGAATGACGTTGGTGCCGCTCAAAAGATTGTCAGCCATTTGGACTCATTAGCAGATGTCGTGATTGTTTCGTTTCATGGTGGAGCCGAAGGTCCTACTCATCAGCATGTACCCCGCAAGAATGAGTTATTCTATGGAGAAAACCGTGGAAATGTATATGACTTTGCACACCGGATGATTGATGCCGGAGCCGATGTCATTTTGGGGCATGGTCCACATGTGGTGCGGGCGGTGGAGGTCTACAAAAACAGATTTATCGCCTACAGTCTGGGTAATTTTATGACCTATGGAGGAATCAATGTATCTGGAATCAATGGCTACGCCCCTATTGTTAAAGTCTATACGGATCCTCAGGGGATGTTTTATCAGGCGCGTATATATGCGGGTATTCAGTCTTTTCGTAGCCCGGTAAAAATTGATCCACAAAATGCCTCCTTGCTGAAGATCAAACAACTCACTGCCCATGATTTTCCGCAAGGAGGATTGCTAATTGACGATCAGGGTTGGGTAAAGAAATCCACAAAGTGATTGTGAATAGCTGTGGATAGCTTGGGGAATAAAATATTGTTAACCTGTTTTTTGCAGCACATTAAAGAATTGTTACTTTGCACGAAGTTAATCACCTAAACCTCAGTTGTTTTTCACTTTCTTGATACTTCATGGCTTATAAAGAAAAAGAAATAGAGAAAATATACTATTCTATAGGTGAAGTTGCTGAACTTTTTCACGTAGCCCCGTCCCTTATCCGTTTTTGGGAATCTGAATTTGAGCTTATCGCTCCCAAAAAGAATCGCAAAGGCAACCGACAGTTTACCAAAGAAGACATCGAACACGTACGCACCATTTATCACCTGGTCAAGGAAAAAGGTTTTACCCTTCAGGGAGCTAAAGAGATGCTTAAAAACGACACGCAGTCCGTGCGCGATAAAATGGAGATGATTGATTCCCTTCGAAGAATCCGGCAGTTTCTGACCGAAGTGAGAGATAAACTTCAATAAGTCATTTTTTTTCGCAGGCAGTGGTTAATTTCTCATACCACGCTTCACCATATTTTCGGATGAGTGGCTCCTTCAAAAACTTATACAAAGGCACTTTTAGCGATTTACCAAAAGTACAGGCGGCAGAGCAAATACCCCACTTATGGTAATTGACGGCCTCCATGTTCTTTTTACGGGTAATCCGAATTGGATATAAATGACAGGAAATAGGTTTACGCCAACGAACCTGACCATCCAGGTAGGCTTGCTCAATGCCACATTTCAACACGCCCTGAGCATCATAATGCGCATAAGCACATTCTTTGCCACCAATGGTGGGTGTGCTGAAATCACCATCCTCGTCCAGGATATACGCTCCTTGTTCAGCTATGGCAGCTCGCCCGGCTTCTGTGAGATAGGGGTGGATAGCTTCCTGAATTTCGTTCAGAATCGGCAATTCATTTTCTTCCAAAGGAGCACCCAAATCACCCTCTACACAACAGGCCCCTTTGCATTTTTCCAGATGACAAACAAATTCAACATCTTTTATATCATCTGAAACCAATACATCACCAATTTTCATCATATCTGTAACTTTTAAATATCTCCATCTTTTTTTGAGGCTTCATCAACCCCTTTTATACGAAACCTGGCGGATTGAGACTCCCCTTTCTTTTTCTGATAATGCGCTTTGCTGGCAATGTAGCAATGTCTCACGATCTCAGCGTAAGTCACTCCATTTTTATCCTTCCACGCAACGGTAAAATCTCGGGTGGTCTCACCCATCAACTTTACTTCTTCCATGATCCTTTGCCGATCTTCCTCGCTCACTTTACACACAGCATACAGTGTACTCTTACCCGGCTTCCTAAATCGGATCGTGGCTGATTTATCCCAGACAACATACGAGGAACCCAGAGATCGCAGTAGCATCAACATATAAAATGGATCAGAAGCAGCGAACATACTTCCACCAAAAATAGTACCCACATAATTATAGGTCCATGGATTGAGACGCAACCGGATATGCAACTCGGAATGATCTTCTGCCCAGAAAAGAATCTTACCACCCGTGCCAAAATACATCGGATACCAATTCATGGCCGTTCTGAAAAACCAATTCCGGAACGACTCTTTTTTGGATGTATGTAGAAAGGATGGCTTCAATTTACTTGACCTGAGGAGGTATTAATCTCTGATTATTAAACTTTTACTGCGTGAACAATGCTTGGAGTCACTTTTTGTTTAACGTCACCGCTGTATCTTCCATTTTCTTTGATCAAAAATATCAATTGCCATTCATAATCATACGAACAGAACGAAGTAACTTGCTGAATTATTTATGGCAAACTATTTAGATACGCTGAATGACCCGCAGCGGGAAGGAGTGGAAAACACCGAAGGCCCCTGCATGATCATTGCCGGTGCCGGCTCTGGAAAAACACGGGTACTCACCTATCGGATTGCGCACCTGATCCAAACCAAAGGGGTTGACCCCTTCAGCATCATGGCGCTTACCTTTACTAATAAGGCGGCTAAAGAAATGCGTGAGCGGATTGAAAAAGTAGTGGGTTCAGATGCACGCAATTTATGGATGGGAACCTTTCACTCGGTTTTCGCGCGTATTCTGAGGGCAGAGGCCCATTTACTAGGATACCCTAATAATTTTACAATTTACGATACTGATGACAGTAAATCTCTTCTTCGATCGGTAATCAAAGAAATGGGCCTGGATGAAGCTCAGTACAAAGTCAACACGGTCTACAACCGTATTTCTTCCGCTAAGAATAAGCTCATCGGTTGGCAGGAATACCTGACCAACGCTGTCATCATGGGGGATGACATCACAAACATGCGGCCGGAAATCGGCAATATTTACAAGACCTACTCGCAGCGCTGCTTCAAGTCGGGAGCCATGGACTTTGACGACCTGTTATTTAATACTGACAAACTCTTCAAAGAACATCTGGACACCTTAAACAAGTACCAGCATCGCATTCAATATGTCATGGTTGATGAGTTTCAGGATACCAACTTGTGTCAGTACTTCATTATCCGAAAACTGGCCAATATGCGCGAAAATGTGTGTGTGGTGGGTGATGACGCCCAAAGCATTTACGGATTCCGTGGGGCTGACATCAGCAACATCCTCAATTTTGAAAAGGATTATCCGGATTTACGCATCATTAAGCTGGAACAAAACTATCGATCCACCAAAACGATCGTGGAGGCGGCCAACTCTGTCATTGCCAAAAACAAAGCTCAACTCCCCAAACAGGTGTGGACAGCTAATGAAGATGGAAATCTGATTGAAGTGATCAAAGCTGTTTCTGATAATGAAGAAGGGCGGTTAGTGGCTTCTTCTATGTTTGAAGAAAAGATGCAACAGCAGTTGAAATTCAGCGACTTTGTGGTCTTATATCGCACCAACAGTCAAAGCCGGGCCATCGAAGAAGCGCTCAGGCGAATGAATATCAAGTACAAGGTGGTAGGCGGTCTTTCTTTTTATCAGCGTAAAGAAATAAAAGATTTGCTCGCTTATCTGAGGTATTCCCTTAACCAGCAGGACGAAGCTTCCTTTCGGAGAATCATTAATCTACCCAAGCGTGGAATTGGTGATTCTACCATCGATAAGATTGTGGTAGCCGCGAACGATCACGGCATTTCTATCTGGGAGGTGCTACAAAATGCCAACTCTTTTGTCAGCGGAAGAGCAGCCGGACTGTTGGATGATTTTGTCACCATGATCAAACGATTTGGCATTGAAATACAAAACAAAGATGCCTACGAAGCCTCCTCTGAAATCGCCAAGGGCTCAGGGTTACTTCGGGAGTTGTACGAAGACAAAACAGTGGAGGGACTGAGCCGATATGAAAACGTGCAGGAATTGCTAAACGCCATCAAAGAGTATGTGGATGACCCGGAAAAAGAAGATAAAAGTCTGGGAGCCTTTTTACAAGAAGTTTCGCTCATCACCAATGCAGATGATGATAAAGACCACGACCCGGAAAAAGTAACTCTGATGACCATTCACATGGCCAAGGGTTTGGAGTTCAAGTATGTCTACATGGTGGGGATGGAAGAAGATTTGTTCCCTTCACAACTGATGCTCAGCAGTCGGGCTGAATTGGAAGAAGAACGAAGACTTTTTTACGTAGCCATCACCCGGGCTCAAAAGCGATTGTTTTTATCGTATGCGCTTTCCCGGTATCGGTTTGGAAGATTAAAGAACTGTGAACCCAGTCGGTTTTTAGATGATCTGGATTCCCGATATCTAAAAATAAGCACCAAGTTTGGGGGGATGGAGTCCGTGGCCCCCAATCCAAATTATGCCAAAAGTTTCGTGAGCGGGATGAAAAAGACTGTGAGTTCGCAACCGGTGGTCAAAGCGACAACCTATAAGCCGGCAGCAGACTTTGCACCCAGCGATACCTCCCGTTTACAGGAGGGAATGAAAGTAGAACATCCCAAATTTGGTTTTGGAATGGTCATCCAACTGGATGAGACGGGAGCCGACCGTAAAGCAAAGATTCAGTTTAGCGATTTTGGTGAGAAGACATTATTGCTTAGCTTTGCTAAACTCAAGATTCACTAAAACTTGTGATATCCAAATTCCAAACCACCCATGACTCTGATCAAACTCCGGGGTCTTTGATTTTAGAAAAATTGTTAGTTTAACTTTTTACGTATACAACAGCATTTTTACCGTGATGATTTCTTTAGAAATCGGTGGCACCCTGAAATTGCATTTTCAAGGCTAGTCGTACCAGATCATGCACATTCCAATAAAAAACGATGATTTTAGTTTCTAATTTATGATAGGAGAATATAATACTCAACGGCAAGACATCATTTTTCGTGAATATGGCCGTCATGTTCAAAAGCTGATTGACCATATCCGCGAAACTCCTGACAAGGAGAGACGCACGCTGATGGCACACGCCTTGATTGATCTGATCAGGCAATTAACACCCTCGCTTAAAGACCAACCTGATAATCCTCAGCGCTTGTGGGATGATTTGTTTGTGATGGCCGATTTCAACCTCGACATTGACAGCCCCTATCCTATTCCTGATCGCGAAACGATTTTCAAAAAACCGATGAGGGTTGAGTATCCGCAGGGCAACGTGCGCTATAAACACTATGGCAAAAATCTGGAAGGATTGGTAAAAGAAGCATTGAAGATTTCTGATCCTCAAGAGCGAGAAGAAGCTGTCATCTACCTGGGGAAATTGATGAAAACATTCTTTGCTACCTGGAATAAAGAGGTATTGGACGACTCCGTCATCCTAAAAGATATTAAAGTGCTTTCCGGTGGAGAACTCTCGATGAATATCGAAAAAGTACGAGAGGACAATCTGTTCGAAAAGCTTTACCGTGACCGGAAGAAACCTTTCCAATCCAACAGCGGACAGAACAGCAACCGCCCTCAAAATGGTGGAGGCCAACGTCATCACGGCAAGCGTCCCTTTAATAAAAACAGAAATAATAACCCGCACCGGAGAAGAGATCAATGAGTTCGTTTAAAATCAAAGGCGGCACCCGATTAAAGGGAGAGATTATTCCGCAAGGGGCCAAAAACGAAGCCTTACAAGTTATTTGTACTCCGCTACTCACCCGTGAGCCTGTTACCATTCACAACATCCCCGACATCGTTGATGTTCAAAAATTAATCCAGCTAATCAGTGACCTGGGGTGCCGGGTAGAAAAGCTGGCCAAGGGATCGTATCGGTTTACGGCAGCGACTATTCACGTTGACTATCTGAAGACCGATGAGTACCGTAAAAAAGCTGCCGCTTTGCGCGGTTCTGTTATGCTTTTAGGCCCCATCCTCGCACGCTTTGGTCAGGCAAATATTCCAAAGCCAGGGGGTGATAAAATCGGTCGGAGACGATTGGACACACATTTTCTGGGGTTTCAGAATCTGGGCGCCAAATTTAAATATGAGCCGGACAATAACCTCTATCATATCGATGCATCCAATCTGCACGGAAAGTATATGTTATTGGATGAGGCTTCGGTAACAGGCACCGCCAACATATTGATGGCGGCTGTGATGGCCAAGGGAACCACCACCATTTACAATGCTGCCTGCGAACCCTACCTTCAGCAACTTTGCCACATGCTTAATCGCATGGGTGCAAAAATCAGTGGAATTGGTTCAAATCTATTGACCATTGAGGGTGTAACCGAGTTACACGGCACAGAGCACACCTTGTTGCCAGATATGATTGAAATTGGAAGTTTTATTGGTCTGGCAGCTATGACACAGTCAGAAATCACCATTAAAAATTGCCGCATTGATATGCTAGGAATTATTCCTGAGATTTTCAGAAGGCTTGGCATCAAAATGGAATTTCGGGGAGATGATATTCATATTCCCGCACAAGAGCGATACGAAATTGAGACTTTCATTGATGGCTCCATCATGACGGTAGCGGATGCACCGTGGCCAGGTTTTACTCCGGATTTGTTGAGTATTGTGCTGGTGGTCGCTACCCAGGCCAAAGGGACGGTGCTGATTCATCAGAAAATGTTTGAAAGCCGGTTGTTCTTTGTTGACAAACTGATTGATATGGGGGCTCAGATTATCTTGTGCGACCCTCACCGGGCCACCGTCATTGGTCTGGATCGTAAACAAGCACTGCGCGGCATTAAAATGTCGTCCCCGGACATCCGTGCGGGCGTTTCTTTGCTGATCGCAGCCTTATCTGCTCAGGGAGAAAGCGAGATTTCAAACGTGGAGCAAATTGACAGAGGGTATCAGGATATTGAACAGCGTCTGATAGCATTGGGTGCAAACATCGAGCGAATCGGTTAATATTCTTGCCAGATTTAAAGGTCGATGGACAGCCCGACCGGACAATGATCGGATCCAAAGTATTCGTTAAAGATGAAAGCATCTTTACAGTTTGTCTGAAGACGTTGATCCACCAAAAAATGATCTATCCGCCAACCAATATTTTTTTCACGTCCACTGGTAACATAATTCCAATAGCTGTACTTGACTTCCCGGGGATAAAACTGGCGGAAAGAATCCTTCAAACCCGAATCTAACAACCGGCCAAATCCATCAATTTCCCGTTGGGTGTAGCCAGCCGACTTGTTATAATTTTCTTTCGGGCGGGCAAGATCGATAGGTTCATAAGCTACGTTGAAGTCGCCACATACAATCACTGGTTTTCGTTTGCGCAACATGCTGATATAATTCAGAAATTCTGCATCCCAACGCTCACGGTAATCAAGTCGCGCCAATTCTTCTCCGGAGTTGGGCGTATACACCGTTACCAGAAACCAGGTTAAATATTCAGCGGTAATCACCCTCCCCTCCTGGTCAAATTCACTAAGACCGAGGTCATACATCACATTCAACGGGTCTTTTTTTGAAACAATGGCAGTACCCGAATAGCCTTTTCGGGCTTTGGAAGAATTGACAAAAACATGATATCCGGGTATCTTTTCAAGCGATGAGCGCGCTTCGTCTTCGGCTGCTTTGGTCTCTTGCAGGCAAAAGACATCCGGGTTCATGGCACCAATACTGGCCTGAAAATCTTTCTTCAAAATGGCCCGGATGCCATTCACATTCCAGGATACTAACCGATGTATTGCCATAAGGATATTCTTAACGGTAAAGATAAGCCTACCCACCAAATTTTATAGCTTTGCACACCGAAGATTCAGAGAAAGCTATCAAAAATCGATTCCACCCATCTATGCTCAAAGTAGATAGTCACACACATATTCTGCCCAAGAAAATGCCCAATTGGACAGATAAGTTTGGCTATGGTGATTTCATTTATCTTCAGCATCACAAAAGAGGTTATGCCAAAATGATGCGGGGTAATCAGTTCTTTCGCGAAATCAAAGAAAATTGCTGGAACCCCGAACTTCGCATCAAAGAATACGAACAATTCCATACCCGGGTTCAGGTGATTTGTACGATACCCGTCATGTTTTCCTACTGGGCCAAACCACTCGATTGTCTTGACCTTTCGGAATTTCTGAATGATCACATTGCATCGGTGGTCAGAAAGCATCCCACCCGATATATTGGGCTGGGGACAATACCCATGCAAGACTCCGAGCTAGCCATCAAAGAACTTCACCGGATTAAAAAAATTGGACTGAAGGGGATTCAGATTGGCTCCAATATCAATGATGAGAATCTAAACGAAGGAAGATACTTTTCCATTTTTCAGGCGTGTGAACAACTCGATCTGGCCGTACTCATCCACCCCTGGAACATGATGGGAGAGAAAAGCATGCAGCGTTATTGGCTTCCCTGGCTCGTGGGCATGCCAGCCGAAACGGCCCGGGCTGTTTGCTCGCTGATTTTTGGCGGGATTTTTGAAAGACTACCAGGCTTGAGAGTGAATTTTGCACATGCCGGAGGATCGTTCCTCCCTACCTTGGGACGAATTGAACATGGATTTGCATGCCGCCCTGATCTAGTGGCCATCGATAATCCTATCCATCCACGGAATTACCTGGGCAAATTCTGGGTAGACAGTATCACGCATGATCCCCTCATGTTGGAGTATGTGATTAAACTTCAAGGATCAAAAAAAATTACGTTTGGAACAGATTATCCTTTTCCCTTGGGGGATTTATCTATTGGAAAATTTATTGAGGAGATGAAAATCCCCAAAAAAGAAAAAGAAAATATCTTTAGCCAATCAACTTTTGAGTGGCTGAACTTATCCAAGAAAGAACAAGCGCGCTACCGAGCTACCACATGAGATTTTTACTAGCCATTATGCTTTGTGCATCATTCGGAGTTATCCGCCTGCAGGCACAAACTCTCTCGGAAAAAGAGAAAATTCAGCAACTGGAAATGCAACGCGAAACCGAACGGCAGCGAGCTCTCCGTGTCAAACTGGATTCTGCTATTGCTTTGGTAGAGGCAGCCAACTACGAAGCAGCCGATGAAAAACTTCGGGTGGTTCTGAAAAATCTTCGCAGTGTACCCTCTGAACTTGCTTTTTATGTAGGTAAAAATTCATTCCATCTACAACGTTACAAACAGAGCATTGATTGGCTAAATAAATATATCCAGTTAAAAGGAACTGCCGGCCAATTCTCCACGCAGGCAGTCGATCTGTTAAAACAATCGGAGGTAGCGATATTAAAAGAAACAGAGTCGCAGCGTCAAAAGACTGCAGAATTTTTCTCCAATGATTACGACATTGACTGTGGCCCTACTGGGAAAGTCGTTTGTCCGGTTTGCACCGGAACCACCGTAGTCATCAAAAAAGGTTACTTCGGAAACAAGTACAGCACGTGTCAGTTTTGCAAACAAAAGGGTTACTTGGTTTGTGAAGATTACAATAAGTTGCTTCGCGGGGAACTCAAGCCGAACTGATTTTCCCTTCCAGCCGGTACCGTTCAAATTTCGTATCTTTGCGGTTCACGCAACAAGATTCTAACATGGCCCTTCTTCACAATCGTGTAGACAAGCGGATTTTGAAGCAAAAAATGCAGATAGACCCGGTTTCCAGGGTTACGCTTTCTTTCTATAAATATCATACTATCGCTGATGCACAGGCTTTCCGCAACGAACTTTGGCTCATTTGGAATGAATTGGATGTGTTAGGTAGAATCTATGTAGCAACGGAAGGGATCAACGGGCAAATCAGTATACCTGCTCATAAAATTGACGAGTTTCGCGACCGTATTTATGCTATTCCCTTTTTGAAAGGTATCCGACTGAACATCGCTGTGGACGACAACGGTAAATCATTTTTTAAGTTAAAAATTCTGGTGCGAAAAAAAATTGTGGCAGATGGCTTGAATGATTCCACGTTTGATGTAACCAATACCGGAAAGCATTTGAATGCCAAAGAGTTTAATCAACTATCGGAAGATCCGGATACCATCATTGTGGATATGCGCAATCACTATGAAAGCGAAGTTGGACATTTCAAAAATGCCATCTGTCCGGATGTTGACACCTTTCGTGAAGAACTGGCAGTTGTGAAAGATCTGCTCGCTGATAAGAAAGATAAAAATGTTGTTATGTACTGTACCGGGGGCATCCGGTGCGAAAAAGCCAGCGCCTGGATGAAACACAATGGATTTCAACATGTGTTTCAATTAGAAGGCGGTATTATAGAATACGCGCGTCAGGTAAAGGAACAAGGGCTGGAAAATAAGTTTATTGGTAAAAATTTTGTCTTTGATGAACGGTTAGGCGAGCGCATTTCAGACGAGATCATCAGCCAATGTCATCAGTGTGGAAAGCCTTGCGATACCCATACCAATTGTAAAAATGATGGATGCCATTTGCTCTTTATTCAATGCGAAGCATGTGCAGCCACTTATCATGGATGTTGCTCCCATGCCTGCGCTGAAATTATCGCCCTTCCGGCAGAAGCGCAAAAAGAAATTCGCAAAGGAATAAATAAAGGACGGCAGGTATTCAAGAAAGGTCGGGCTCAGGAATTGAGGCAAAAGACACATAACGCTTGATGGTCGCACGCATCGGTATTATCAATGTGTCTGACCGCGCCAGTCAGGGCATTTACGAGGACATCCCCGGAAAGGCTATTGCTCAAACTTTATCTGAATATCTGATATCTCCTTGGGAAAAAGAATATGCGGTGATTCCAGATGAACAAGAAGCTATTGAAGCGAAACTTCGGGAGATGGCTGATCAAAAAGGATGTTGTCTCATCATCACCAGCGGGGGTACCGGTCCGGCCTTGCGGGACGTAACACCAGAAGCTACGGAAGCTGTTTGCCACAAAATGATGCCTGGGTTTGGCGAATTAATGAGGATGGAAAGCTTAAAATTTGTACCGACAGCCATATTATCCAGGCAAACAGCGGGTATTCGAAATCAAACTTTAATTGTAAATTTGCCCGGCAAACCAAAGGCGATCCGGCAGTGTTTGGATGCGATTTTTCCAGCCATCCCCTATTGTATTGATTTGTTAGGAGGGCCCTATCTGGAAACTCGTGAAGAAGTGATAAAGGCTTTTCGTCCTTCGCAAGGATGAGGTGATATAAAAGTAGATATGTCAACAACATGGCACGAATAAAATATTATTACGATACTGAAACCTGTAAGTATGAGCGTGTAAAAACCTCTACTATGGATATTGTATTGAATACGCTTGGCATTTTTTCACTCACCCTTGCCATGGCGGTCGGCTTGTTGCTTCTTTATAGCAGCTATTTCGAATCTCCAAAAGAGCTCTTGCAAAAAAATGAAATCGCTGAACTCAGATTTTACTACCAGAGCTTGAATGATGAAATCGGCAGATTAAGTACCATTGTTAAAGAAATGGAATATCGCGATGATAATATCTATCGGGTGGTATTAGGGGCTGAACCCATTGACAAAGCTATTCGCGAAGCGGGGATTGGTGGTTTGGATCGATACGAAGATATCCGCAACAAAGATCTGGAACATGAAGAGATGATTGTAAAACTACATGAGCATGTGGATAAACTTAAACGTAAGCTTTTTATTGAATCACGCTCACAAGACGAGGTGGTGGAATTAGCTGAAAACAAGGAAAAACTATATGCCGCCATTCCGGCCATCCAGCCGGTGGCCAATAAAGAATTGATTGCCCTGGCTTCTGGATTTGGTATGCGCATCCACCCCATCTATAAAGTAAAAAAGATGCACACCGGCATTGACTTTGCAGCCGTGATTGGAACACCGATCTATGCTACTGCCGATGGTACGATCGATCTGCTCCAAAACAGTTTTAGTGGATATGGTAAAATGATTGAAATTGACCATGGATTTGGCTATCGGAGTCGGTATGCACACATGCATGGATTTGCGGTCCGTCAGGGGCAACGGGTCAAGCGTGGTGATTTAATTGGTTATGTAGGCGATACAGGTATTTCGACAGCTCCACATCTTCATTATGAGGTGCTCATCAATGGTGTTCAGGTCAATCCTGTGCACTATTTCTTTAATGACCTTACCACTGCGGAATACGAAAAGATTATTGAACTTGCTTCCGTTGAAAATCAATCTTTAGGAATGTGATCTGAGGCCAGAACCAGTGCCTAACTGGACCGATACGCCATCTCATATACTGACTTTGAATGGGGGCCCAGGAAGATTCGTGCATACATTCGTATAATTGCCAATCCGTCAATGATAAAGGACATCGACACAAAAAATGCTAACAGAATCTGGTTTTCATGTATGTGACTAAAGATTAAATCCTCTCCAATAAATGTGGGTGTAATTGGAAAACCCATGGCCGCCAGACAGCAAAGCAAAAATATACCCGCCAGCACCCGATGCTCGCGTACGTGGCCGTGAAAGCGATTCAAATCTATATCTCCTTCCATTTGCTTCAGACGATAAAGGCAACTGTAGCCAATTAATCCAGCCACAGCAACCCCAACCAGATAAAGATGAATATCGTAAAAATCAAAGTTTTCATTAAAACCTATGGCTAACGCTACCCAAAAATGATTCATGATTAATAATAGCCAACTCATCCGGGCATGAATTCTTTCTGTAAAAGCCTTTACTACCAATATCAGCCCTATCAGACTAAAAAAAACAGGCAAGAATGTGGTGAGCGAATGAGGTAGCAAATTTTTATGATAGACAAGATATAAGCCTAACAAATAAAATGGGATGAGGAAGAAAAGAATTCTATTCATTACTAAAAAATCAAGTCTGCTTCCCAACTTTTTTAATGGATTCCACAGATACCGATACATGAACGAGTCAAGATTCCATTCCTTCAGGCAAAAAATGTAAAGCGAATACTCTAATCGCTTTGGAAGCGAGTCTTCGATCGTTAACTGGCGCGGCTTAAAATTGTAAAATTGTTCCCGGATCAGATAGCTGACGACAGAAGGAGACACCAGCAATTGATAGGTACGTAAAAAAGCATTGCCAGCAAAATGAAGGAGAGCTAACCATTCCAAACCTAAAGCAATTTCAATAAATATCAGACCAATTTGAGCAATCGAAGCATACGCAATCTGGCTCTTGACAGAGGATTGAACACGCGCTACCCCTGTAGCTGTAAAGGCCGTAACGGCCCCCAATAAACCTATGATTATCCGAACCGATATCTGATGCTCCAGGAAAGGAAAAGTTCGCAAAAGAATAAAGACGCCTATATGAACTGAAAGAGAGCCGTAAAAAATAGCACTTGAAGGGGTGGGACCTTCCATCGCTCTGGGCAGCCAGGAAGAGAAGGGAAACTGAGCAGACTTAGCCATGGCTGATAACAAAATCATTAAAGCAATAAAAACGCCAATCCAGCTATGCGACTGCAAATGTTCATGAACTAACTCATAGTTACTGAGCTTGAGAAAAGTGATATTTTCCTGAAACAAGTGATGAGTCATCCACATTGCTAAAATCAAACCAATGTCACCAATCCGGTAGATAGAAAATACCTTAACCGCATTTTTAACAGGCAAATACCGATCACGATAAAACGCAATAAGTAAAAAGGAGGAAACCCCTAAAATCTCCCACCCGATGAATAGTGTCTCCAGATTGCCAGAAAAAATAATGATGTTATATCCCAGATAAAAAACCAATACTGTGTTAAAAAATCGTTTATATCCTTCTTCGCGATGAAGGTAATAACGACTGTACAGCGTGACCAGAAAAGTCAAAAATGAACCCACAAACAAAAATGTAGCGGTTATCCGATCAAATGAAAAATCGAGAAAAAACTCATACCCCTCTGTTCGAAGCAACACCACATCCTTCAAATCTATGGTCGGAGAATCTTTGAGAATCCAATAAATCAAAAACAGCCATCCTGATACCATGTGGAGACCCACTCCAACAAATGATGTCCATGAAATCAATGTTTCCCTTTTAGCAGGTAAAAACAGGCTAATCAAAAATACAATCAGCGGAGCCGCAACAAAATATTCAAGTATGGTCTTCATCGTGACAATATTTTATATACAGGAAAATTTTCTTGTGTTGATTCCAATAGAGCAGTAATGTCGGTAATGGTCTCTACCTCTTTTAGCAAGGGTAGATATTCAGTAAATTGACCATTTTCAAAATAGTAACATCTTCTTGTTTCAGGATGAATTGTGGTGAGATGAACCCATTTGCCAATAAACCACTCATGTGTAGCCACATCCTTTTTGATTGTTTCCAGAACAACGTCTGGAAAATGCTCAACGATGATCATTAATCGGATAGGATCATGCACTTCTATCATCTGACTGGGCAATCCCGGTCGTAAGTCTCCATCAATCCCGTTTGCTACACCAAACAATCCCATCACGTTGTGCGGAAGCTTTGTGCCTGCTCCCAACTTTTGGTTGTCTACTCTTGAAAAAAAATACTCCAGGTTGATACCCCCGCAAACAGGAGCTGCGGCTTTTAGAATGTTGAGCAAGTACTTACCTTCGGGATCAATTCGATAATCAAACGAATTCAGAAAAGATCGTCTATCCAAAAAAAGTCCTTGTGTCATTTCTCTTCGCCCTACAATACACAAAGCATTGGTGGCATGATTCAACTCTGGTCGAGGTTCAAATAATGATACCGATCGGACTCTCACCCGCTCATGGATTTGTTCGGGTGTTTTACGGGAGTCTATGGACGTAAACCTGCGAGATCGTTCTTTGGCATTTAAATCAAGTGCTTGAGTAAAAGTCCGAAGATTGATTTTATGACGAATCTGTTGCTCTTCTGTAAGCAAATGCTCATCAAAAAATGTAATATCGTCACGGGTAGTATCATGAAGACCGCCTACAAAACGAGTAGATTCGGAGATAAAAATTCCCCTTTCCTTCAAGAGTTTTCTCACTTCCTGGTGGTTGGCCATTTGGCATAAAACACGCGCATTGACAGAACCAGCCCTGCCGGAACACGCCCCACAATCATATGCTGAAAAGTGAGGATTATTAACACTACTGGAACCATGCCCCACTACGTAGACCAGTGGAGCAAAATCCCTGATCAGACCGATGCTTTTGAGCAAGCCTTCTACACGGATAGCCATTTCAGGTATGGTAAAACCGATTTGTAGATTATTCTCGCGATCGTTAGTGTCTGTATTTTCAACGGTCAACTTTGCATCCTTATCCATATGACGAAAGGAAGTAGCAGTAGCAGGGCTCAACGATGGTCGAAAAATGGTAAGAAAAAGTTTAATAGCTGACCAAAATCCCATGGTTTGACTGATCAGCCACCCACGAATAAGTGAATGGGTGTGTTTGGATAAATGAAAGTCGATTTCTCGTTTAGTTTTACCCTCCTTCTCTTTTATCAAAAAACCAGGATTGATCGGTGCCGGGCATAGTTTAGTATAGAATTTTCCTCGTTGCGGTTGAAAGAAAAATTCCACGCCAAAAAAACCTGGTGTGCCATATGTGGCACAGCAAGAGTCCATTTTTTCAAGATATCTCCGAAAGGAACACTCCCGATCATCAATACAAAACAAAGCCTGAAAGGTAACGCTCTTCTCTTCCGGACGCCTGGCTTCTTTCAATCCTTCCAACACCTGATCATAGTATGTCCATTCAAACGCCTCTTGCCACAGGGCTAACGTACGATCCAGGTCTGTTGATTCGGCAGGAACTAAAATAGCTAACGGAGGATCTTCTAGCCTGCTGGTGAGGGGATTCCATTGTTCCTGAAATTGATCATCCAGCGCATCTATTTCCAGTAACAATTCCAACACAATTAAATCATGTAAAGACACTTTACGTTGATCCAATAAAGTTTGTGGGTGATCCTCGATTGTTGACACCAACCCTGACCATCCGGGATGCGCAAACTGCTGATCAAAAAGGTATTGTTCAAAATATAAAGGGTCTCCAACCACGTGATCCAATAGGAACTTAATATCTGTTTCTCCTTTTATCAACCACTGTCGTGCCCGTTTGGTTTTAAAAAAGCTACTGAAGCTCAGACGCTCCATTTCCCGGATAGATTCCAGCAATCCTCTATTCCAAACCGGGAAATTCCAAAGTGAAATTCCCTGATCCAGATAGCTACATATCAATCGGAAAAGTATGGGGTGCACCATGGAGTCAAGATCTATCCGATAAACGCGCTTCCATTGCGCCCGCAATCGGCCTACCCTGGGTATTTCATGGGTTTCAAAGGAAGCAGTCAATAAATTTTTCATCCACACATCCACTTCCTGAGGAAATCGCTTTTCAATAATCCTCTTTAAGATATCTTCACGGATACGGTTTTGTGCAAATAAATCCCGAAACTCTGTTAACGATAAAGTGGTTTTATAACCAAAAATCCGCGAGGCTTGCTGAACTCCCTCAAAAAAACTCCGATCTTGAAAAGCATGGAGGGTATTGTGGTGGATAAAATCTTTTAATGCTGCTTGAGCAGGTAAGTGGTGTTTTAAACGATGAATAGTTTCTGATAAATCAAAATGATCCATACTTTAGTGATTGATGGTGAGAGACTGAACGAAATGACATTTAGAGCGACTCAAAACATCGCAATCATGTCAGACAGGTATCATCACTTACTAAATCAAAATAGTTCTCGTGTACAGATAAATGGGAAGGTGATGGTAGTGACCTACCGAAGATTGCTCCTTCCAAAGAGGGAAATTATTTTCGCCCAAATACACTTGTCTTGAAAGAGACGCTGGTGCTTTTGCCAAATCATGAGAACTCCATTCGGTTTCTTCCGTCTCTTCAAAAAGCAGGTGAGAAAAATCGACCTGAGCACCATGGGTGTCTGTCTGGATCCACTCACCTTTGTCATGCGTGCTGTGTACGCTGAAGAAGAATGGACAAATAAACGTGGTCAGGAAAACAAAAATCAACGTGAGTGCAAGCACTACTTTTAACGATTGTTTTACTGACTGTTTCATGAACATGCCATCAAATATATGAAGTGTGGAGACCACTAAACGAAAATTTTGAACTAAAATTTTTATCTCACTGCTAACAACTGATAGCCAAAAGGGAGCTTTTTTTGCGTCATTTTACTTGTGATTTCTTTAAATTAATTGATATTTGCTCATTCCTATCATGATCCGGTCAAGACTTCAGTTGATTTCGAGTATAGCTTTGGTTCTTTTTTGTGCTGAGGCTGTGATGTGTACACTTCTCTCGTCACAACCCTGTCCTGACGCTCCGTCCCTGAATGGCAAGCATTTTGAAAAAGCCCCTTCGATAGTCAATATCTTGCTTCTGGCTGAAGACTTGTCCGAAGAAAATGAACGGGAGAAATTAACCAAACAGGAGTTAGCTGCTTTCTCATGGTTATTCATACGCACCAGATTCGCGGCTTCTACCCAGGAAGATCAATCGCTTCTGGATTGCCTGGCCAATTGTACATTTACTCTGGCCATTCGACTGACATCCATTCACAAATTTCAAATCTGAAATTGATTAACCAAACGACCAGACAAGGCGTTGGCTTTTATCAATCAAAATTTCTTTATCATTTAACTATTAAAAGGTTTGTCTTCGCGGATAAGCCATTAACATATACTTATGAACTTATCAACTTTACCAAAAGACGGATGGGATGGACTGAAAGAAAACTGGCGGTCAGATTTGATCTCAGGATTTCTAGTCTTTTTACTGGCATTGCCGCTTAGTTTAGGTATCGCCAAAGCGAGTGAATTTCCCCCAGCCATGGGTGTACTAACAGCCATGATTGGAGGTCTGTTTGTCAGCTTCTTTGCCGGATCACGCTTAACCATTAAGGGTCCAGCCGCAGGACTAATCACGATCTGCGCCAGTGCCGTCATTGAAATGGGAGGCGGTACGGAAGGCTGGCACCTGGCCTTGGGTGCTATTTTTATTGCTGCTATCATTCAAATACTCTTAGGGTTTTTAAAATTTGGATCGCTCAGTGACTTTTTTCCTCATTCGGTCGTTCACGGCATGTTGGCCGCGATCGGGCTAATCATCTTTTCGAAACAAATACACATTCTGTTAGGAATAGATCCAGCATTACTGAAAGGCAAAGAACCTTTGGAACTATTTGAGATGATTCCTGAGTCCATATTACATGAAGATCCGAGAGTAACCCTGGTGGGGGTAATCAGTCTCATAATCATTTTCGGCATGCCTCTGATCAAAAACAAAGTGGTAAAAAAAATTCCGGCACCCATGGTGGTTCTACTGGTAACAATACCCATGGCACTTATCATGGACTTTAAGCATACCGAACCCGCCTTTGATATGGTGAAGATTGGTGACTTCTGGTCAAACATAGGACTAAACATCAGTTTTGGTTTGATCGGAACATTTGTCTTCTGGAAATATGTGGTGATGTTTCTGTTCGTCAATAGTCTTGAAACACTATTGACGGTAAAAGCCATTGATGGCCTGGATCCATGGAAGCGCCCTTCTAACCCCAACAAAGACTTGATGGCAGTAGGTGCGGGCAATGGACTTTCCGCCATTCTTGGTGGCTTACCTATGATCTCGGAAGTAGCCCGCAGTTCAGCCAACGTGAGTTTTGGAGGGAGGACGCGGTGGGCCAATCTTTTTCATGGAGCATTTCTGCTACTGGCCATGCTCCTGTTTATTCCGGTTATTGAAATGATTCCCAATACAGCGCTGGCGGCATTGTTAATTTCAGTCGGGTATCGATTGGCCTCTCCCAATGAATTTTTCAAGACCTACAAAATTGGGTCTGAGCAACTAGTGATTTTTGTTATGACCATCATCGTGACCATATCAACGGATCTGTTGATCGGTGTTTTTGTAGGAATTTTGGTAAAGATAATCTTTCACCTGATGAATGGAGTTTCTGCGAAAAGTATTTTCAAATCACATTATGAAATCACCCATCGAGATCGGGAACACTATATCAAAATTAAAGAATCGGCTCTTTTCTCCAATCTCTTAGGATTCAAAAAACTGCTGTATTCCATTCCCGTTGGTGAAAAAGTAGTACTTGATTTTAAAGAAGCCAAACTGATTGATCACTCCTTTATGGAATTACTGTACCACTTCGAAGAAGACTACCATCATAAAGGTGGAACTGTTATGACCAAAAGTTTCGATCGGTTTAAACCATTCTCCAACCATCCCTTAGCCGCCCGTAAATATGTACCAGAGCACTCCTCCCGTATTGAAATAAAGTTATCTCCTCGTCAACTGGAGCTACGGGATTTTGCCGAACATGAAGATTATATTTTTTATCCACAACGGATCCGGAATTCCTCCAAGTATAAAGACTTTCCGATTCAAGTAGGCAGTAAGGTACAATACGAAGAGAATATCCTCACACGCTATCTGGATAATGGTAAGGTAGAAATATCGGACGTGACTATCACCGAAGGAGCCAGACAATCTCAAGCGGAGGTGGGAATCACAGTGGTGATGATCAGCGAACTAGATCATCCCATTCCCGACTTTTCACTTGAGCCGGAAGGATTGTTTACCAAAGTCTCCGAACTGATGTTTGGACGAGACATCGACTTTCCCGACCATCCGCTTTTTTCAAAAAAATACTACCTGCGTGGAACAGATGAATCTAGGGTAAGAAATTTCTTTTCCAAGCCTATCTTAACTTTTCTGGAGAACCGAGAAGATATTCATATTGAGTGTCATAAAAACAAACTTCTCTTTTACAAAAAGAAAGAATTGCTTCAGCCGTCAGAAATTCATTACCTGACGGAGTTTGCAAAAGATTTTAGTCTAGTAATAGTCAAGTCAGTATGATGGGTAAGATTCCTATATTCTTAATATATGAAATACTTAAAAGTAATACTGCTGATTTTTTTTGTTGCCTGCGAGGTTTGTTATTCACAGGATACCCCGGGAGAAAAAACGGAGTTAAGACTAAAGTTGAATGAAAATGGTAGCCGTTACATAAAAGCAACCTTCTTAAATCAAATATGGGTCCGATATAACCAGAGTAACCCTGGTACCATGGTGTTAAACGAATCATCCAAAGAAACTCTTGATATTGGCTTACGAAGAACTCGGTTTCAATTGTTTGGACAAGTAACCAATCGCACCTTCATTTACATCCAATTTGGTCAAAACAATTTCAATTATCTGTCTGCCAATAGCGGCAATCGGAAATTGCAAGCATTTTTCCACGATGCTTTGGGAGAATATCGCATCTTTGAAAATGAAAGCTTAACACTGGGAGGAGGCTTAACCATCACAAATGGCTTATCTCGATTTAGTCAGCCCAGTGTCAGTACCATCATGAGCATGGATGTTCCGGTGTTTGCTCAAGCCACAGTTGATCAAACAGATGAATTCTCCCGAAAACTAAGCTTGTATGCCCGGGGGCAATTGGGAAAATTGGACTATCGTCTGATATTAAGTGATCCCTTTCCCATCACTACCAATGGACAACTGCCTCCAGCAATATCTTCTAACGCCACATTCTCACAAGTTGGTCACTCCAAACAGTATCAGGCACTTCTCATATGGAATCTTCGTGATAAAGAAACGCACGTAACTCCTTACATGACGGGGACTTATTTGGGAAGCAAAAATGTTTTTAATATTGAGGCCGGTTTTATTTCTCACCCTCAAGCCACTTGGACACGCGAATCTTTAGGAGCAGACACCGTTTACCATACCATGAATCTATGGTCTGTCGCTATCTTTTATGATGGCCCGGTCAACAAAGAAAAGGGAACAGCCCTCAGTGCATATGCAGGTTATTTTAACTATAACTTTGGGCCAGGCTATCTCCGGTACAATGGAATTATGAATCCGGCCACGAGTATAAATGGTTCTTTCCTTCCCGGAAGTCAGGGTAATTCAATTCCGATGATGGGTACAGGCGATATCTGGTATGGTCAACTAGGGTACCTATTGCCTCGTCACTTATTAGGTGAAGGCAAGGGAACCTTGATGCCATATGCCACTCTCATGTGTGCAAGTTATGAGCGGCTACACAAGCAGATGACCGTTTTTGATTTTGGCATCAACTGGCTAATGCAAGGACACACCAGCAAAATAACTCTTGATTTTCAGAATCGGCCAACATATGAGATATTCGGCACTGATTTAGTTAGAAAGGCTCGAAGAAATCAGGTTGTTCTTCAATATCAGATTTATTTCTAATGGTTTGCCCATACGTTTAATTCTGAAATGCCCATATCTGTGCTGAAAGAGCATAGATATGGACATTGGAACAAATTGTCTATCTTTGTGTCAAATAATCATAGTCAGTCCATTTTTACTTTTTATTTCTAACTATTTCGGACTGGCATTTAAAATCACATGACATTTGACGAATTAAACTTACTTGAGCCCATTTTACGTGCGCTCAAAACAGAAGGCTATACACAACCCACGCCCATCCAGGAAAAGTCAATTCCCTTACTTCTACAGCGGAAAGACTTGTTGGGATGTGCCCAAACAGGAACCGGAAAAACGGCTGCCTTTACTATTCCAATTTTACAACTTTTACATACCGATGAATTGTATAAAAAGGGGCCTCAGGGTATTAAAGCACTCATCCTTACTCCTACACGCGAACTCGCCATTCAAATTGGGGAAAGTATTCATGCCTATGGGCGGCATTTGCGATTAAAGCATACCGTCATTTTTGGAGGGGTTTCACAAAAATCACAAACCGATGCCCTTCGGATGGGGGTCGATATTTTAGTTGCTACTCCTGGTCGTCTATTAGACCTGATGGATCAGGGGCATATTCGTCTTACCCATATTAAAATGTTCGTGCTCGATGAAGCCGATCGTATGCTGGACATGGGGTTTATTCATGATGTGAAAAAAGTTATTGCTAAACTTCCTACGCAACGCCAGACACTTTTATTTTCGGCTACCATGCCGTCAGAGATTGCCTCACTGGCCAACAGCATTCTGATTCATCCGGTGCGCGTAGAGGTAACACCTGTCTCGTCCACGGCTAACTTAATTCAACAAACCGTTTACTATGTAGACAAAGGCAATAAACGACATTTACTGCTCAAACTTTTGGAAGATCAGTCCATTCTTTCAGCACTGGTTTTTACCCGGACCAAACATGGAGCAGATCGTGTAACCAAGGATCTGAACAAAGCAGGAATCACAGCCGAAGCTATTCATGGTAACAAATCACAAAATGCCAGACAACGGGCACTTTCCAATTTTAAACTTCGAAAAACGCGTATTTTGGTAGCCACTGATATTGCGGCACGTGGAATAGATATCGATGAACTTTCGCATGTCATTAATTATGAATTGCCCAATGTACCGGAAACCTATGTTCACCGGATCGGTCGCACAGGAAGAGCTGGTGCCAGCGGAAGTTCGATTTCGTTCTGTGATGCCGAAGAAAAGGCATACCTGAAAGACATTCAAAAACTAATCGGCAAGGTTATCCCTGTAGTAGAAAATCATCCATTTGTCATGTCGGCCACATCCGTTACTTCGCCTTCGGCATCTAAAGGAAACCAGACCTTCAATCGCTCACAAGGTCAGGCTGGTGGTCAAAAACGAAGCCCTAAGAAGAAGTGGTTTCAACGGTCGCAAAAAGCTTAATCAGCCTTTTCGATTGACTCGGTGATCTCTGATACGATTGCATCCAATCGATGGGTTGATTCATTCAAATGTTGCAATGCCTGAACACTTTCTGCCGGCAAAGGCATGGTCTTAAATATCTGCATTAGCCCTAATATGCTCGCTACGGGTGCGCGAAGTTTATGCGCATTGATAAACGCATATTCTTGCAGTGCTCTGTTTTTTCGTTGCAATTCTTCAGTTCGTTGATGAACTAACATTTCCAGATTTTCATTCATCTTTTGGATTTGATTGGATTGGATTTTTAATGCCAGGCGCGCCTGAAGCTCTTTTCCAATCAGTCGAAAACGCGTATTTATCAACACAGCTGAAAAACACTGAACCACTACCAGCAGCAACCCTCCATTAACGGCTAACTCATAAATAGTCAAATTTGGATTGATCGATACAAAGACAAATGTGGCTGCCATTGAAACACTAACCACTATAAAAGAATAGGTCCAGCGCCACGCCACAAAAAATCCCGCCCCGATAAATAAAGCCATGTAGTTCAGATTTTGTCCCAATAAATCTTTTGGTGCCACAAATTGATAGACAAAAGCATTTTGAAGCGAGATCAGAAAAAAAGGTACAAAAACAATAAAGTAGGAATGCCAGTATAATCTTTTACCAAGGATCAAAGTGATCCCGATCGTCAAGGAAACAATTGTACGTATGACAGCCATAACATGCCAATGCTGAGGGAGGTTAATATAGTCCGTAAGAGTAAAAATAGGGTTAAAAAGCAGCGCCACCCAGGCAGCGGTTATGTGGTACTGAGCCAATACTTTTTCCAGTTCTGATTTCCACTCGTGAGGTAATACATAACTCAATATCTCTTTTTCTTCATTTCTCATATCACCATATCTATCTCATGATCGCTTAAAAATAATCAATTGCCCTCAGTTGAGAATAGTTGAAGAATCCGACATTTTTACGTTCCCAGAAATGAAAGATTGGCAATTTTGACAAAGTGGACTTACCTTAGCCCTGTTAATTTTGAATCTGGATCCATGGCAAATCTGATCATCAGCAGTTTTGAAGAGTTTCAACAGTTTCTAGGGAAAGAAATTGGTGTTTCTGACTATCTACCCATCACGCAGCAACAGATTCAACTCTTTGCCGATGCCACACTGGATCAACAATGGATTCATACTGATCCGGAACGCGCGCGGGAAAGCCAGTTTAAAAGTACGATTGCTCACGGATACCTGACGCTATCAGTAGTACCTTACTTATGGGGCCAGATTGTTGAATTCAGAAATACCAAAATGATGGTGAATTATGGCATTGAAAAACTAAAGTTTAACCAACCTGTGCTATCCGGACAAGAAGTAAGACTGCGAACTAAACTTCATAGCATTGCCAACCTCAGGGGGATCACCAAATTTGAAATGGATGTGACCCTCGAAATTAAAGACAACCCCAAACCGGCATTTACAGCACTTCCATTAATTCAATTTACCTACGTCAAGAATGATTATCTGTGACCCCATTGACAGAATTGTTATACCTGAACTTAAATAAATACTGATTCATGAAAAGAATACATACCGATCACGCCCCTAAAGCCATTGGCCCCTATGCTCATGCCAATGTCAGTGGCAACTTAGTGTTTTGTTCTGGCCAGACTCCATTAAATCCCGCCACTATGGTCATTGAAGGGGCTACCGCAGCCGAACAAACCACCCTCGTTTTGCAAAATCTGGAAGCCGTGTTAAAGGCGGCCGGAACTGACCGTTCGCACGTATTAAAGACCACTGTCTTTTTGAAGAATTTTGCTGATTTTGAACGCATGAATCAAGCATACGAGAAATTCTTTGGAGAGCATAAACCTGCTCGTTCCACCGTAGAAGTGAGTCGGCTGCCAAAAGATTCTCTGGTGGAAATTGAATGTATTGCGGAAGTGGTGAAAAGTTGACATGCCCGTAGTTCAGGAACCTGCCGTTACACCCAAACCTGTTGTTGATGCTGAGGTGCTCGCATCCATTGATCCTGCTCTTTTCGAAGATGGATATATTTATGTGCACTGTTACTATCCACAGGCTCAGGCAGACACGCTCATTCGGATTTGGAGAACTACTTATTTATTGGATCAACATTCTCCTGCCAAGGCTGAGTTGATACATGCCGAAAATATTTCCTACGCACCCGTATGGACCTGGATTCGCGAGAGCAAGCCTTTTGAGTTCTTATTGATCTTTTCGAGTCTTCCGAAATCATGTCAGGTATTTGACTTAGTCGAACAGATTCCGCAACCGGGCGGGTTTGAAGTCAGATCCATCCAGCGAAACGAAACAGACATTTATCATGTGCGTATTTAAGTAGGGAGGTAGGACTCCGATGGAAGTCCTACCTCCCTACTTTTTATTGTTTTATTCCTTATACCACTTAATTTTTCGGGAGAAGTACATAACGGCTGCCACAATCAGGAACAACCCTATGCTTCCGATCAGCAATGAATAGTCCTGTGCCTGTACAATCACAAAAATGAATACATAAAAAAGGATCATCAAAAGTGTAAATATGATCACCAGTGATCGTTTGGTTAAAAAGGAAAGCGCGTACAATCCCACCAGGGTAACTGTGGCCGTAGAAGCGATGGCATATGCCGTATCGAACCCAAATTGTTCAGATATAGAAAGCAAAAGGGTGTAGTAAATAATCAATGCTATTCCAATCAGTATGTATTGAAAGGGATGTATCCTGACTTTACTTCCAATCTCTACCAGAAACAAGGCTGTAAACGCCAGGATAATGATCAATTTTCCATACTTAGCCGTTCGAATACTTTTTTGATACTGATCAGCCGGTAAATCAAGTCGTACACCAAATGATGATCCTCCCAAATGCTGGTCTTGCTCAACCCACTGCTGGGCGAATGGTCGGTTAAACGAAAGTATTTTCCAATAAGCCGAAAATGTCTGATCCGTGATAACAGGATCCTGTGCTGGCAATAGCGATCCATCAAAACTGGGAGATGCCCAGTCGCCTGTCATTTTTACTTCAGTAGTTTTACCAACCGGAACAAAAAAAAGGCGGTCACTTCCTTTTAGCTGGATCGTCATGGAAATGGTATCAAAAACATCCGCCCGTGATGTCCATCCCAGTAATGTACTAACCCCTTGAACCGGATCATCCATGGTATCAACGGGTTCCCGCATGTTGACACCAATATTGTTAATTGGTTCTGCTACAAAAATTTTCGTGTTACTTCTAATAACAGGGTTGTCACTGATCCCTCTCATGTCACTAATGCCGGTCACCAGTGAGGCGTCCTTCCAATGGATTTGACTATCCGGAATGCTCCATCGGGTAAAGTCAGGAGAGGCAAACGTAGCTGTCAGGGAGATGGAAGCATCATATACCACCGCATCAAAAATACCACGATGCCTCACCTGCGGTTTAATGTCTGACTCCAATAGAAGCTGATCTGGCAAAAAGTAGGCACGTTGCGTATGCTCCGTTACTTCTTCAATTAACTTCTCTTTCTCCCATCGCTTAACTTTTTCAATTTTTGTAAACGGAATCACGAGTATGGGGCCCATCATCGTTTGCGAGCCAGACCATTTGGAGGAAATTTCGGCAACTACCTCAGCGGCTCTTCCTTGTCGTTCCTCCATCAACGATTGGATCCAGGCAGACGGGATGAGCAACAGCAAAATCAGAAAGCCAATTGAAAATAACTTGATCATGACAGACTCTTTTAACCAGTGGTTAAATCGGTCGAGCGGGGAAGGATTTAAATTTTCCATTTGAAAGTACTTTTAGTTTAAAAGTTAATTGATAAAAAAATTAGTTTCGTTGATGTTTGATCACCTCTTCCATGGCATCCAGGTGTTTTTTAAAAGCATTTCTTCCTTTTTCCGTTGCCTTGTAACGGGTATTGGGCTTGCGTTCAATAAATGTCTTATGGATAGCTATGTATTTTTCACGTTCTAATGCCTTTAAATGCGTGGCCAAATTGCCGTCCGTGGTTTGTAGCAACTCCCGTAATTCGGTAAACTCGAAAGCTTCGTTGGCTACTAACACTCCCATGATCTGAAGACGGGTGCGATGCTCCAATAACTTATCCAAAAAATCAAATGGATTTCTCATCGGTCATATTTTCGGTACATCAGGGCACCATAAAAAATATGTAGCGCTCCAAAACCAATGGCCCAGAAAAGCAACCCGTATCCCGGATTAAAAGCCGCCACCAGGCCAAGGATAATCTCTGAATAGGCCAGGTATCGGATTTCATCAAATAAGTTAGCGCTGGCATTCATCAGAGCGAGTCCATAAAAAATCAGGAGCGAAGGAGCAATAATTCCAAAATAGCCCCGGCTAAGTAAAATCAGTGTGAATAAGCCACCCGCCACCAAAGGAACCAGAAGGTTAATCAGGAGTTTACGAGAGGAGATAGTCCATAAAGACTGCCCTTTCCGTTTCGCTTTGCGAAGGCTCAAAAAAACTCCCGTGGCTAAGGAGCAGATCAGTACCAGAAAGGCGATCACACATAATTGATATACGTCCTGCGGATGTTGAAAGTAAAATGAAATCGTTCGCCTGATTTCACCATCGTAAATTACCTGATAGGCATAACCCGCGCCTGCCAACGCATATACACCCGAGAGAATTCCAGATAAGCCACTCAAAGAAATAAACTTAGATGATCGCTCCATCAGATTTCTGACCGAAGCAAGATCTTCCTGATAGGATAGATTCTCTTTCATTTAAAAGTACTTTTAAATACAAAGTAAATATACGACCTTAATCCAAAAAGGTTTACTTGTCACCTCTGATTTATTAAAATCCATTAGCAATGGTTGTGTTTTTGAAGAGATGCGCTATTTTTGCAGCCCCTTCCTCCTTAGCTCAGCTGGTTAGAGCACCTGACTGTTAATCAGGGGGTCCTTGGTTCAAGCCCAAGAGGAGGAGCAAACCCCGACCAAAGTCGGGGTTTTTTTATGACAATTTTTAGAACGAAAATGTCATTATGTCTCATTTTTGTCAACAAATTGACTAAATAATGTCAATTAGTCACATAAAGAGGACTAAAATCGGGTCGGCATAGTTTTGACTATCAAATAGTCAAACATTAAAACCCTTTATTTATGAGCATAATTAGATATAACGCGAATGAATTCGTACCGACTTCATTCAGCACATTAATCGACCGATTCTTTAACGAATCAATAGCGCGTACGGGTGGAAGCAACTTTTTACCGAAAGTTGATGTTGCAGAGACAGACAAAGCTTATGAAATCCATGTAGCGGTGCCGGGTATGAAAAAAGAAGATTTCACGATCGAGTTAAATGACAATTTTTTGACCATCAGTGGTGAGCGAAAGCTGACGAACGAAAAAAAGGAGAAAAATTTTCATTCCATTGAAACACAATATGGTGCCTTTAGCCGATCGTTCAATCTGCCAGAAAACGTTGATGCTACCAAAATCAACGCGGCCTATACCAATGGCATTTTGGAGTTGGTGATTCCCAAAGATGAAAAGAAAGTACTCAAACACACAATTAAAGTGGGGTAAATTGAGTTAAGTAAGTAGGTTAGGTAGGGTTAGGTTTAGTGGGGTAGCCCCGGCACTGAAAAGTCCGGGGCTTATCTTTTTTAGCGCGATTTGAACGCATGGTTTCCCATTATCAGATGCCGGTTGGAATGCCTATATTGGCCAAGGCTAAAAAGTATTTCATGCGAAAGGTTCTGTGGATCGGATTGGTCATTGTTTCCTCTTTTATAGGGGCTATCCTGGGTATTTTATTTGCACTTCAATATCTGCAACCTGCTCCCCCCTACCCGTCCATCGAGCTACGTCAAAAAAACATGATGGTGAATGCTCCGCGTGATTCCTCATTCTCTCCATTTGTTTCCTCACCCAATTTTCAACCGGCTGCCAAAGCCGTCACACCGGCTGTTGTTCACATCCGCACCACGTATGGTTCAGGCAGTTTTAGCATCAATGCGCTGGAACACTATTTTAATCCACACGCCCAATCATCTGGTTCCGGAGTCATCGTCACAGATGATGGGTACATCGTGACCAATTATCACGTCATTGAAAATGCCACCAATATTGAAGTGGTTCTTCATACCAACGAAAGGTATTTTGCCAAATTGGTAGGAAAAGATCCATCCACCGATCTCGCCTTGTTAAAAATAAAAGCATCGCGTTTACCCTTTGTTCCCTATGGGGATTCTGATCTGACCACTGCTGGCGAGTGGGTGTTGGCCATCGGCAATCCCTTTGATTTAAATTCTACCATTACCGCTGGAATCGTCAGCGCGAAGGCAAGAAACATTGGCATTCTTCGGGACCGCAACAGCTTACAGGTTGAGTCATTTATTCAAACCGATGCGGCTGTCAATCCGGGAAACAGCGGTGGCGCTTTGGTTAATTTAAAAGGCGAATTGATTGGTATTAACTCGGCCATTGCCACCAATACCGGGAGTTATTCAGGATACTCATTTGCCATTCCGGTTAATTTGGTAAAAAAAATCATGGATGATTTGCTGGAGTTCGGAGAAGTTCAACGTGGGTTATTAGGAGTTCAGATCAATGATGTTACAGCCGAACTGTCTGAAGAACTAGGACTGGATATTGTTCGGGGGGTATTTGTCAGCTCTGTTAACGAAGGCAGTGCAGCAGAACAGGCCGGTATTCAGCAAGGGGATGTGATCATAGCCATCAATAAACTTGAAGTCAATTCTGTTTCCGAGTTGCAGGAACGCGTGGCGCGTAACCGTCCGGGACATTCCGTTCTGGTTTCGTATCGCAGAGGAGGAAGTAATCGGGAAGTATTGGCACAGTTAAAAAACTATGCCGGAGAGATAACGATTCAAAAGAAAAAAATGGAAAATGAGATTGAAGGCGCATCTTTTGAAGAAATAGATTATCCGGAACTGGCTGCATTGGAGTTAGAAGGAGGCATTAAGATTACCTCCTTGACAGACGGAAAATGGAAAAAAGCGGGCATCCAAAAAGGTTTTGTGATGACCCACATTGATAAGGTCAGCGTTAGTGATATTACCTCACTGAATCAAATACTGGAGATTAAAAAAGGAGGCATGCTGGTGGAGGGTGTCTACCGTGATGGAACCAAAGGTACCTACGGAGTGGACTGGTAAAATAGTCGTTTTCTGAAAGAATCAGAATGGCCACTATGGAGGCATGGGTTTGGTCTTTAATCGTACATTTGTCCAACAATCCTTTGGTGAAATTCTATGATCAAGCAAACCCTTCTTCAATTAGGTATTCAATCCTCCAATCCGGGTGTTTCCACAGGCCGGCAATGGCTTCGCTCCACCGGAGACCGTTTAGATTCGTTCTCTCCGGTAGACGGAAAGAAAATTGCATCTGTTCGTGGGGCAGATGAAAAGTCCTTCACGAAGGTCGTTGACATCGCGCAGGCAGCTTTTGTCCAATGGAGACAAGTACCCGCACCCAAGCGCGGAGAGGTGGTCAGACAAATCGGTGTAGCCCTTCGTAAATACAAACAACCGCTTGGCCAGTTGGTATCCTATGAAATGGGGAAATCCCTTCAAGAAGGTCTGGGAGAAGTTCAGGAAATGATTGATATCTGCGACTTTGCAGTAGGGTTATCCCGACAGCTTCATGGTTTAACCATGCACAGCGAGCGCCCCAATCATCGCATGTACGAGCAATATCATCCCCTGGGGGTGGTGGGAATTATATCTGCTTTCAATTTTCCAGTAGCTGTTTGGGCATGGAACACCATGCTGGCTTGGGTTTGTGGTGATACCTGCATTTGGAAACCCTCTGAAAAAACACCTTTGTGCAGCATCGCCTGTCAAAATATCATCGCGCAGGTATTTAAAAAGAATAATGTTCCGGAGGGTGTTTCGTGTCTGGTCAATGGTGATTACCGCGTAGGACAATGGCTTTCGTCAAATAAACATATCCCATTACTATCTGCTACCGGCTCTGTGCGCATGGGTAAGGCGGTTGCCAAAACTGTAAGTGAGCGGCTTGGCAAAAGTTTACTTGAACTAGGGGGCAACAATGCAATTATTATATCTGAGCATGCAAATCTGGATATGTCTATTATGGGGGCTGTTTTTGGTGCGGTCGGTACTGCCGGACAGCGTTGTACTACCACCCGCAGATTGATTATCCATGAATCTGTTTTCGAAGAAGTCAAAAACAGACTGGTGAAAGCTTACAGCCAATTGCGTATTGGCAATCCTTTAGACGAAAGTAACCATGTGGGTCCTTTGATTGACACGCTGGCGGTCAAGTCCTATACTTCTGCCCTTCGCCAGGTAGTTGCAGAGGGAGGAAAATTGATTGTGAAAGGTGGGATAATGAAGGGTAAAGGTTATGAATCTGGCTGTTATGTCAAACCGGCCATCGCAGAAGTTAAAAACACTTTCAGGATTGTTCAACAGGAAACTTTTGCTCCGATTCTTTACCTGATCCGGTACAAAACGATGGAAGAAGCCATTGCTCTACAAAACGGAGTAGAGCAAGGTCTGTCATCAGCCCTGATGACCACCCGTTTGGATGAAATGGAGATGTTTCTTTCTTCTCAAGGATCGGACTGTGGAATTGCAAATGTAAACATCGGGACTTCCGGTGCTGAAATCGGAGGTGCTTTTGGTGGGGAAAAGGAAACCGGAGGAGGAAGAGAGTCGGGTTCAGACGCATGGAAAATATACATGCGTAGACAAACAAATACCATTAATTATGGAAGTCATCTGCCACTGGCACAAGGTATTAAGTTTGACTTATGATGTTTGTAAAGAAATTGTACCTTCTATTTCATTTTCCTTGTATTAGTTAACCCTTTCGTCTACTTTTCAACTTTAACTCTAACCTAGAAGGAATTTTATGACAGGTAAAAAATATCGGATTGTTATGCTCATTGATGATAATGAAATTGACAACCTGATCAATCAAAAAATGATTGAGGCGGCCGATATCACGCAGACGATTTATACCCATACGGGTGCCAAAAGTGCCATTGAGTTTTTGCGCAACATGGAAAAACTTAACATCGGGGATCAGGTGTTACCCGACCTCATTTTTCTGGATATTGATATGCCCTTGATGGATGGTTTCCAATTTTTAGATGAATTTGAAAAATTGTCAAGTGCTACAAAAAAGAAGTGTAAGATCGTTATGTTAACTTCTTCCATTAATCCTCAGGATTTTAGTCGCTCCAAAAAGTATAATAGTGTTCAACAATATCTAAACAAGCCACTCACCAGCGATAGCATATCCAAGCTGGAAGTTTAAAAGGATTCGATCGAAATCAATTTTTTGATAAACTCCTCATCGATTTGAACGAGTCGCGTTGGGGCAAAATGCTTTACTTTAGCTGCTTTCAGTTGAGGTATGACGACCATAATCTTCTTTTCTTTTTCCCGTTTTGCCTCGCTGACAGCTATTTTCAAGATTTTCAAAAAATGAAAAACACTGCTGGATTCATCTTCATCCACTGACCGCAATCCACGCATGATGCTGATGGCTGTTGTATTAAAAGTCTCAATTTCACGTTGCATGACAAACTGAAGGGCCATCAACGTCTTCAGCTCCAATACTACATAGGTATATTTCTTGATAGATACATCTGCCAGCAACGTATTCAAAAACTTTCCAGCCTCATCATACCGTCCGCTGTAATAACTGCTTAACGCCTTATAGGTGGTGTAGATAACATACATGGGCAAGTTATCCGTATCCATCTCAAACTCCTGGAAAAGGCTTTCATTTTCTGCGTATAGTTCTTTCTCTAAACCCAAGCGCACATGTCGCTCGATCTTGGAAATGAGAAACTGAGCTGAAAAAGTATAGTAAGGATAATTCACCAACAAGTTACTGGCAGCATCGTTTACCTCCTCATAATACTTCTCTGCCTGCCGATAAACTTTATAGTGGTTATAATACTCTAGTCGCAAAAACTCAAAAACCAGGTTGAGGTGATAATACAACGGATCCAGATTATACGTCACAAAAATACCCTCTACTTTTTTAAAGATATCTTCAATGGGCTCTTCTTCGCTCTCCAGATTTTCGTCTGGCTCAACAAATAGCCGGTGAAACACCAGCATACAGCTCTTGAACACATACAATCGATGTGATTCATACAAACGGGCCACGTTCTGCATTTCTTTCATCAACATCCCCAGGCCTATCCGCTCCGTGTTTTCACCACTCAGAAAAAATATCCCATACTTTTTAAAATAGTCAGCCAGCAAATCCTCGGCTTTATCCACCGCCAGCATATAGGCCACGTGCCGGTTATAAAGCTGAGAGTAGGTAAAATACTCCGGTGAGTGTATATTCATTTTCTTGAGCGACTTATACACCACAGTAAGTTCACTGGCCAGATCCCGGTCAATCAGTTCGCGCTCCATTTTCTGCAAGGTGGCGATCGAAATGGTTCGTTTATTGGTAAAAAGGACTTCGTTGAGATTAGCCACTTTTCGCAAAATATCCGTTCGTGGGCTCTCCATTTTCTGAATCAGATGTTCCTCAATCCGTTGGTTGAGACGCGAACGCATGGTATAATAGGCATTCGCATTGACCTCCAGTTCAGCCATTACCTTGCTGTCGGAAAGAGATCGCTCACGAAGTGCCTTAAGCAGGTAGGCCGACTTCTCGGCATTGCTCTCGATCAAGGAATCATAGATTAGTTTAAAGTCCTTTTCCGAGAGCTGCTTAATAATGTTCTTCAATTTAGCCATGCACAGACCTTGGTTAGAAAGTGAAAGTTTGCAAAAAAAGCCCATTCTGCCAAGGGAATGCTTGACAAGCCCGTGGTTTTTTGAACGGGAACACAGTCCGTGTACCCTACTTCTTCAATTCATTGTCAGAGTATCCGATACAATCATCGGTCCTTTGGTGTTCCATCGGTAACTGGCAGTCAGACCGTTGAATTCAACCCATAGTAAAAACACGAATAGATATTATCTGTAGTTTTGTACTTTTAGGATGGCTAGCAAGTCTTTCCAATATTACACTATAACGACTTCTGAATATGATAAAGAAATTATTTTTTTCTCTGGTTACGCTTACGCTTGCCCTTGCTGCGCTGGCTCAACCACGATGGACAGCCGATGGCAATGGATATTACAAAATGGAGGATGGAGAACTCGTTCAATATGTGTTGCCCTCCGCCTCCAAAAGTACCTTGGTGAGCAAATCCGATCTAACACCGAAAGGAACCTCCCAACCATTATCGGTGAATAATTTTTTGTTCTCTGCCGATCAGCAGCAAATCCTCTTTTATACCAATTCCAGGCGTGTGTGGCGATACGAAACCAGGGGAGATTATTGGATTTATCATCGGGCCTTGAAGTCATTAACACAAATTGGTAAAAATCGCCCTGAAGCCACTCTGATGTTTGCCAAATTCTCCCCGGATGGTAAAAAGGTGGCTTATGTAAGTGAGCAAAATTTATATATAGAGGATGTAGCCACTCAAAAGGAAATTGCCCTGACCACCGATGGCAACCGAAAATTAATCAACGGAACATTTGATTGGGTTTATGAAGAAGAATTTAGCTGCCGGGATGGATTTGACTGGAGTCCTGATAGCCAACATTTATCCTTCTGGCAAATTGATGCCAGTAAAATCCGGGACTATTACATGATCAACACAACAGACTCTGTTTATTCACGCATTATCCCGGTAGAGTATCCCACCGTTGGCGAAAAACCCTCTCCCGCCCGGCTTGGGATCATTAACATAGACACGCGAAAAACTCATTGGCTATCGATCCCCGGACAGGCGGACGACAATTATCTGGTTCGTACCGAGTGGCGATCGCCCACGGAAATCTTTGTACAACAAATGAACCGTGCTCAAAATACCAACATCATCTATTCGTATCAAACAACGACCAGCAAGGCTACAGTCGTGTATCAGGAATCAGATCCTGCCTGGATTGAAGTATTCTCCTTTAATGGAAACCCTTCCTCCTATGGGTATCGACATAACTTTCAGTGGCTAAACGACAAAAGGGAATTTTTATGGCAATCAGAAAAAGATGGATGGAATCATTTATACCGAATTGGTATCAACGGAAAAGAAACGTTGATTACACCCGGTAACTATGATGTTATTGAATATATCTCCCTCAACGAAAAAACAAATACAATCTACTTTTTGGCATCTCCTGAAAACGCCACCCAACGCTATCTGTATAAAACACGGCTGGACGGCAAGGGAAAAGCGGAAAGAATCACTCCCCTCAATCAACCCGGAACCCACGATTATGCTATTTCGCCTACGGGCAAATGGGCTCAACATAGTTTTTCAAACCATTACACGCGCCCCATGGAAGAGTGGATTGATATTTCCACACACCAGGCGATCCGGGAAAGTGAGAGCATCGCGGGCAGATTAGCTAATGCCCAGCTAAAACCGACTGTGGAGTTTTTTAAAGTAAAAACAGAAGAGGGAATTGAAATGGATGGATGGGTAGTTAAACCCAAAAACTTTGACCCTTCCAGGAAATATCCAGTCGTGTTTATGGTATATACTGAACCCGCCTCCCAAACCGTCCGCGATGTTTTCGGAGCCGGACGCAACCGACTCTATCAGGGCGATATGGCCGGTGACGGCTATCTATATGTATCATTGGATAGTCGGGGGACACCTGCCCCTAAAGGACGTGAGTGGCGCAAAAGCATCTACAAAAAAGTAGGAATCCTAAATGTCAGAGATCAGGCGATGGGAGCCAAAGAGATTTTAAAGTGGCCCTATGCCGATGCCGACCGGGTGGCTGTTTGGGGCTGGAGCGGTGGTGGTACCACCACTTTGCATTTGCTTTTCCAATATCCAGAAATATATAAAACAGGCATCGCAGTAGCTGCGGTGGGCAATCGCGCTACCTATGACAATATCTATGAGGAGCGATATATGGGTGTGCCGGATGCCGATTTTACAGATTACAAAAAATGCTCGCCAATTACTTATGCTAAAAACCTCAAGGGAAATTTACTTTATATCCACGGCACCGGAGATGACAATGTCCATTACAATAATGCCGAAATGCTGGTGAACGAATTGATCAAACATGGTAAACAGTTCCAGATGATGGCCTACCCAAATCGTTCTCACGGGATTTACGAGGGAGAAGGTACCAGCGCCCATCTGGCGGGTTTGTTTACCAGTTATTTACGGAAGCATTGCCCTCCGGGACCCAAGTAGTAAGTATCATGGTGGAAAAATGGTGTTGATATAATGTCGCCAATACCCATACCAACGCTTCATTTGTTTCCTGTGCTGGATCAGAAGTTAACGGTCTTTCTAAGGTCGTTACCAAAACAGGCCTGGAACTATCCTACACGTGCTAAGTTATGGACGGTGAAAGATATTGCAGCGCATCTGTTGGATGGCAACTTACGTCATATCTCCCTTTTGCGTGATAAATATGCCAGCGAAACACCAGGAGAACTGCACTCATATCAGGAATTACTCAACTATCTGAATCGATTAAACTCTGATTGGGTCACGGCCTGGAAACGGGTGAGTCCGGAGATACTCATTTTACTTCTGGAACAAACGGGCAAAACTTTTTTTGAATGTCTGCAAACCCTGGACTTACATGCGGATGCGGCATTTCCGGTAGCCTGGGCTGGGCACAGTAAATCTCCCAACTGGTTTCATATCGCCAGAGAGTATACCGAAAAGTGGCATCACCAACAACAGATTCGTGAAGCGTGTGGCGAAACCACTGAATTACTGGATCTCGAATTCTTTGAGCCGTTGATGAATACTTTTTTGTGTGCGCTTCCTTACGCCTATCGAAGCCTCATTGCCCCAGAGGCGGTGGTTGCCTTGCGTATTGAGGGTTTGGAAAAAACATGGACGATCAGGTATCTAAACACAGGCTGGGAGTGGGCAACAACTGTTGATTCGCCTTCCACATTAATTGAAGTAGACAAAAATACGGCCTGGCAACTGGCCACCAAAGGCATCACATCGGAAGAAGGTCAAGCCAAAGCCAGGATCACTGGCCAACGAGAATTTGCGATACCTTATTTTAATATGCTGGCCGTGATGGCATAGGTTCCTTTTGCAGATCAGAAATTAAAAAATATATTTGCGCCTCTTCATCGGGGGCATAGCTCAGCTGGCTAGAGTGCGACAATGGCATTGTCGAGGTCGTGGG
>ERZ1066130.115-NODE-115-length-47108-cov-23.169405_pt1 | contig 47108 bp, 40 predicted proteins | sample MGYA00382777_ERZ1066130 | MGnify/ENA primary metagenome ERZ1066130 (study PRJEB33369, sample SAMEA5778360) | biofilm metagenome | biome: Industrial cooling water; feature: Water cooling tower basin; material: Biofilm | place: United Arab Emirates | collected...
TTTGCTTCGCGTTGAAATCTCGCGAATCTCTTTCCTCTTTGTCCAAAGTCCAAATCAAAATGGTCGGGAGTTTTAAAGTGCATTTTTCGGCTAAGAAGTCAAGAGATTGTTGTCTATCTGAATCATCGGAATAGCGCCCCAAAAGAAACGTACATCTTTCCCCCGGTAGCAGAAACTTCATGGCTTCAGAAATATTTGTCCAAGCTGCTGCAACCTCCTCTTTATAAAGCTGGTTGTGAATGCCTTTGACGTGGAAAGCGAAGACGACTTGGAATTTATTTTCATCGCTGATATCGCCTTGATTGAGGAGAAATGCACCAAGGACGCGGTTATCTTTTTCGATGCGAACTAGGCAGCATAAATCCAATTCGTTTTCAAAGGGAAAGTAAGTCAACTTTCCCAAATTTTGATCCATGACGTTAATGGGTGGAATCTTAGCTTTCATCGGCGACCTCTCTTTAAAGAACGGCGAGTTCTTCTAGAAAGCAGCGGTGAGATGTATATTGCCCCGCCACTGACCCAATTTCTACCTCTGGGTTTGCGAAAGCGATTGATATAACTGTCGGGGTCTTTTCCGGTTAAGAACCACCAGCTAACGATTAACCAGAAGCTAATGGCAGCTACTCTGGGAATTCCCCAACCCAAGACCCCATCGAAAATCAGATAGGTGAGGAGAATAATGGCAAACCAGGGTAAAATTTGGTTGGCAGGAACGGGGCCAAAACTCGCTTGTTTTCCCAAGATTTTGTTGATGCGAATGGGGTCTTTATCTGGGTCGTTCATATTAGCTATACTCGCTTAAGTCCCAGTACCGCCACCTGTACCGTCTCCCACAAATAGGAAAGTAATCACGTCAATGGCGAGTACAATTCCAATCGCTAAACCTGCTTGAGTGGCAATGGGACGCCAGTCGTTGCCTTGCTGTGCTTGGTTGTAGGCGAATAAAGCCGCTACGCCCACTAGAATTAGAAATACGGCTCGGATCAGGTTAAAGACTAGCGCGATCGCTTCTGGACTAACTGACTGTTCCCCACCCGCACCCGTTTGAGAAGCTAATTCGGTCACAAATTTTTCCAATCCGCTCAAAAAGACGGCATTGGCTGGCATTTCAAACAGTCCTAGAGTTATTGCCAGTGTCATAATAATGGCAGCGATGTGCCAAAACCGAATCTTTGAGCCAATTAGCCGATTCAAAGAGGGGATAAAATGGATAATTCTGCTGAGGCAGTAGAAGAACAAGCCAGCCGATAAAATAATGGCAATTAGCAAAGGTTCTCTGAATGCCAAATAAACAAATCCCAAGCCTAAAGCTGAAACGGTAGTTGTATCGCCATTCCAAGTTTGTAGAACGTAAGTGGCAGTCTTGGCTAAGGCATTGGAACGAAGGCGGGCAAATTCCTCAGCGTTGTAACGGTTGTAGGAGTCACGCATAATTAACCTCCCAATTTAATCGGTTTAGATGGTTACAATTCGCGCTCGACACTGGCACTTTTTTGCAGCGTGCCAGAACGGTTGCAGGCAGTTAAAGAGCGAAGCTGGTTTGGGTTGAAATCGCACTCTTGAATTAGCCAGCGATCGCGTTTTGAATCAACGAGAAAAGCAGAAAAGACGGGTTCCCTAGATTTGTCTGAAGCATCAAATCCTTTCAACGCGGCTGGAGTTAAAGATTCCCCTTCTATTGAGAAGGTAGCTGCCTCAAACTCAAAACGATACTGGTTGCCAGAATGGGGGTCTTTCCAGTTGAATATTTGCGGAGAATTGCCGTTTTTAAAGTCAGCAAACTGTTGCGGTAAAACCTGCTCAAAGCGCTTGATGACTGCATTTCCAGCCGCTTGGATATCGGGTTGAGGCTCGGTTTCTAAATGTTGAGCTAGCGTTGTTCCAGTTTTTAAAGTTAAGCCAGTCAACCACAATCCATCAATTTCATTGCGAGATGCCAAATGAGCGGCTACCCTTGCCAAAGAGGGATTCGCTTTCACCCCAGGTGCAGGAGATTTAACCAATTCTTCCCTGTCTTCAGGTAAGATATGTAACCCTTCGGCTTGCAATGCCGGTGCGACAACTAATTCACCTTTAGGCGTTCGGGTTGAAAGATTGCTTTCCGGTTTGGCTGCCACATCAATGGTTAAGTCAGGCGGCACGTGCGGTGTTATACTACCTCCGCGCTCATTCAACTCAAGCTGTTGTTTGAAAGGAATGGTAGAGGTAGTTTTGTTGGGGTCGTTTTTGAAACTGAAATTGAACCCAACCCACTGATTTTTGTCGCTGACCAAGTTCATTTGAACTTCCCGACCTTGGGACAAACTCATCTCTTTCAGAGCCGATTGAAAATCGTGAATAGAGCCGAGTTCGTGTTTTTGCTCCAACACTTGATTGACTAAATCAGAGATGTATTGCAAGTCAAATGGGTCGGTAATGAAGGAATTACCTTTGGCTTCAGTCATATAAGTTATCTGGAAACCCAGTTAAATTTATTGTGTATAAAAGTCCCTAACTGTGCGCTCTTACTACGGACGGGGAAGCTGTTATCGCTATTGACGTAAGATTGCCTATCACTAAAGCGATAGAACCTGATATGTAGAAAAACTAGAGATGCGTTAGCGTCAGGTATCTAACTTTCGTCGCCTACTTGCATTGCTTCTTGCAGGCTGGACGAGGTGACAACACCCCTAATACCAAATCCGGGTTGATTACCCCCGTTATTCTCTCTCCTCTTATTCTTGGCGTTTTTGGCGTCTTGGCGGTTCCGTCAAAACGCGGTAGTTAACCCGGATTTAGTATAAAACCTTGCTCTGGTTGGTTTCAAAGAACGAAGTAGGGTGAAAGCTTGTAAGTATGCTGACAAGAGCGATCGCACGGAGGGTAGCCCCTATACGGGGAACAGCCGAAATACCTGCTTACAGCAGATTGCAAATGAGTGAGGTACAGCCTTTTGACTTCGTTTGTGTACAGCAGATTGCAAATGAGTGAGGTACAGCCTTTTGGCTGAGTTTGTCAAGCGGGCACCCTTAAGGGTGCCCGCTCACCGCTGTGATAAGCTAACGCGCAGCTAATTTGTATATTTCTAATATCGGGATAAAACTGCCAATCCCTCTCCCTGGCTCCCCCAGCTCCCTCAGCTCCGTCAGCTCCCCCAGCTCCCCATGTACAAATTAAATGCGTAACAGCTTACCTCATGCGTGTGCAAACCGCTATATATCATGTCCGGTCGATTACCCATAATTAGAAGCCGGGACACGGCACGATTAACGTTATCTGTGTCGGAGATATCTCTGATGCCGTGTCCCTACGCAAGGACTCCTTAAAAAGTAAAAAGTAATAAGTAATAAGTAAAAAGTAATAAGTAATAAGTAATAAGTAATAAGTGAGTCACCATAAATAAGTTTAGGGGCTTCAAACCATGTTTATTTTTCTTTCTTTTCCCTTTTGCCTTTTAACTTTTGCCTTGTTTGGTGAGGTTTTTTTATTATGGGCAATTCAACGGACATCATATTACATAGGACACGAAATTAAGAAACGTAACAAATAATTCGCTGCACAGCCTTCTCGAAAGCCTATAAGCACACTATGCAAGCGCGTATCTCGGCTGTTCCCCAATCCGCTCTGCCGTTGGGTTTTTCCTTTCCGATCAAGGGTTGCAGCCGTAGCTCATACGGCTTGAATGCAATAGTTTTTATGCAAAAAAACGTAATTTTGCAAAGGGGAAACCTCGGAATCAAGTTGCAGCCGTAGCTCATACGGCTTGAATGCAATAGCGGCTGCCATTTTTGCTGCCGCTATTGCATTCAAAGCCTTAAGGCTGTACTTCACAAGGCTTGGAATCTGCTGCAATCAATTGCCGCAAAAATAACAACCACAAGTGCCTAAATAATCCGGATTTGTCTTCAGCCAATTAGACTCAGGAAACTGATAAATCCAATCAAGACCATTATCCACATCCAGAAAACCACTCAGCATCCCGTGGATAATGCCAACTCCGGTACTCGCACACAGGCTATTTAACCAAAATACTGCCGGATCTCCTATTCCTTCCAAATAACCAACGCGGGTAGCTAAATGATGAATTTCCGCAGCGGCAGACTCAAGAGCAGCGCGATGCAAGTTAATCATATTGCCGCACATTAAACACCATCCACCCCCAAGCGGCGGCACGGTGACGCGAGCATACATGCGCGGTGTATTATTCGGTTGCATTTCAATGTGCGTACCCAGACAAACCAAGGGGCGCATATACGCAAGGGCTAATTCTTGGGCAATTTGTCGAGAGGAGTGATTGTCTGTGGCGACGACTATCAAATCGGCAGTAGCTACTTGTTGTTTTGCAGCTGCATCGGCAATCGATGCGGGTATGGTTTTAACACTTGAACCAGTGGCGTAGATGCGTTTGATTAGGTGCTTGACATAATCAACTTTGTACCACTGTTGGCTAGCCATTTCTTGAGTGGCGGCGGGTAGGCGATTGAGGTTAACTGATTCTAAGCGATCGCTATCAACCAATATCCATTTTTTCACCCCCAATCGCCCCAGCAATTCGGCAAAAATTGCCCCTATTCCCCCACAGCCAATCAAGGCAACTGTCAGTTCTCCCAGTTGTTTCTGCACCCGGTCGCCAAATACTTTTTGACGCGCAAACATCAATTCTGTTTCCTGGCGATCTCTCGCACTTTCACTAACGTCAAACCAGGATTTTGTCCAGGTAATCGGCTGAAAAGATTGTCCTTTTCTGTCCCATATGCGGAATTGAGAATGTTGCAAAGTTTCGTCAAATACCCCAGAGATTAAACGCGGCTTTTTCTTAAAGTTTGACGAGAGAAACCGAGCATATTCTGCCTCATAACGGTCGTCAACTCCAGAAAATTCTGGCTTGCCGCGATCGCTATGGGTATGAATATGCACCACATCTAGTTTTTTCCCTTCTATAAACGTCTCGATTAAGTACTGGTGAAATTCCTGTTTCAGCACCAAGCCACTAGCCGATTGACGTTCATAACAATCAGGAGCAGGAACCACCCAAGCTTGCGGCAGATATCTCACTTTCTGTTTGGATACCTGATGGCGCTTGCAGAATAAAAAGCCAATTACCTCCTCATTGGTTGCGCGAGCATCAAGCATCGCGCGGTAAAACTGATGCCATATTTTAGGCGGAATGTGCAGAGAAATTTGGGGAGATTTTTTGTAATTGTTCATGACTTTTTTGGTAATTTGTAGATTGGGTGAAACTTAGAGCTGGCGCTGACCCGATAACCCGCCAAGAAATCAATTCCTTGGCTCATAGCTGAAGTCCATTAAAATGGACTGAAAATCTTGTAAGATTGGCATTCCTATTCAGAGGAATTTTGCTATTAGCCAGGGAATTGAATCCCTGGCGGGCTATCCGGTTGATGCAAGATCTTTGCTCTCTAACTCGTTCCCAGGTTCCACCTGGGAATGTGATGTAAGAGGCTCTGCCTCTGGTAAATTAAACTTCAATCGTACCTATCCTCTATGGCGGGCTTCCATGCCCACCCCACAAGAGTTTTTGTCCAGGCTTATTTCAAGAAGAATAAACTTTTCCCTCCTACCTTTTACCTCAATTATCTGTGTTAATCGCGTGGCGTGCGGTGACAAATAAAGTCGCAAGATTGTGTCCTTGTTCCGGTTGGTTATTAGGTCGCCAGGAATTGAGCCATCTGTCTCGATTAAAGCCGCCACCGAGTCCGACGCAGTACCAATACCAACCTTGATCGCTTAAAAATGGTGCGCCGTAATAACTTTGTCTGGTAAAGTGATGATCTCCTTCTCCGACAGTATTCCAAGGATAGTTTAGATAGCAGCCAATCGGGGGAAGGCGGGGATAATCTGGAGGTAGTAGGAATAAGATATCCGTGTTAGAAACTGTAAATTTCTGCGAAGACAATGGCATTCCTTTCACCAACACGGCTGTATACTGAATGTTGTCAATGGTTTTGCTACCAACGATTACATTCTTGGCTACTTTTTCCAGAAGTTTGAATTCTTCAAGTAGTCTGGCATTGGGTTTAAAATCTGTTTTACCGGGATTAATTGTCACTGTCATGGTTGGCTTTATCCTCAGAGATTGCGTAAGTAAACAGGATTCCTCTGAAAAATTGTTGAACAAAGAAACCTTTATGAACCAACTCGTTTTCTGGCCTTTTATCCTTTAACGATTTTGGGAACTGTCCAAACTTTGGAGCCTTCTTTGAGAGCTTCGTTTTCTTTTAAAGGTTTAGTGCCGCCAAACCCTTCTTCCATTACGTCGTCATTGCCAATTTCTGGCATTTTTGCTCTCAAATCTTCGACGGTAGCACCGTTGGGTAAATCCACTAATTTACCGTTGACAACTGCTCTCATGGCAATCTCCTTGATGGTGTTTATGTTGACAAAATTAACGATTTGTGGTTTGGTTAATTGCAGCGATCGCTCGCAAATCCACCTTTGTTTTTCTGAAGAATCGTCGCTTTGGAATTAGAGATATGCCTCCGGCACGCTTTGCGAACGCAACCAGAAACTAAGGTGATAGTTTCGTTGAGGCGATCGCACTCGCACCCAGATTGCTTTGTAATTTTGCTGGGGATAAGTCACGCTCGAAACCCTGCCAAACATACCAACTACCTAATGCGATCGCTGTCAAAATTGTGGTAGATAGCAAGCGATTGTAAATCCGTTCCAATTTCTGCAAAGATTGTTGCAATGTGGCAAGTTTTCGCAGGTATTCTATTTTGTCTTTTTGACTGATTGCTGCCATCTTTAACTCCAAGCGTTCAAACTGTTGAGTGAGATTCTCAATGTTGCGCTTGAGGTTATCTAAATCTTGTGGTTTTTCGACGATTAATTTACCGTTGACAGTTTGCATGGTTCTCATCCGGTGAATTGTTAATTGCTCATTGCTAATTGTTAATTGCTCATTGTTGATTGCTAATCTAGCTTTTGTCGGTCATTAGCCATTAGCTATTAGCTATTAGCTATTAGCCATTAGCCATTAGCCATTAGCCAATTAATCAAACACATTCGCATGACCAATTCGGTGAAAGTTTTGCTGGTTATTTTGCGGTTCAAAGCTATCGAAAACTCCAATCAAATCGACGATGCTACTAGCGGCAACTTTGAGATCGTTTCCTAGAGATTGTTCGACAGAAGCAACTTCGACGCGCATTCCCCGCCTTCTCAATTTTTCGGCAAGATAGGCAAAGTCAGAATCTCCGGTGACTAAGACAACGATATCGGGGCGAACTTCTAAGGCTAGTTCAATCGCGTCCATTGCCATCACAATATCAATGTTGGTTTCGTAGTCATCGCCTTTGGTTTTGCCTTCTTTGTGAACGACTAAAAACCCGTGGCTTTTTGCCCAATAAATGAATTTTTCTTTGGTTTTTCGCTGTTCTTCAAATCGCTCCCTGGCTGGTGGTAATCCGACATAGATTACCATTTCAATCAATTCTCGTCCTTCTTTGGGATCGGCGAGGTAGTCGCGGATTTTTTGCCAGTCTAGTCGGCGGTTAAAGCTTTGTGCGGCTAAGAAGGTGTTGTCCCCATCGGCAAGAATCAGTACCCGACGATTGGTTCCCATTTGGCTGAGTCCTTTTCTTGTTTTGCATGTTTTGATTAAAACGCAAGGGTGGAAAAGGGGCTTTCTTTGAATTTACAGCGGATTGCAGCCGTATGAGGTACAGCATTTTTGCTTCGTTTGTGTAGCGGCACCCTTAAGGGTGCCGCTACACAAACGAAGGTGTACCTCACAAGGGTTGCAAGCCGCTATATAATCGACTGAGCGATCGCAAGCTTAACACTCTCGGCTCATGGCAAAACTTTACTACCGAGGTATGGCAGAAGAAAACGGTAAACCCAAAGTGGGACGTAGCGCTCGGTTGTTGGGAGTCAGACCGGGTATTGACATTGATGTTGAGCAAATGCCTAGAGATTGGTTGGATGAGCGAGGATACCTCCGACCAGAAGCAGAACGCAATCCTTTACTGGGTGAGTCTATAGATGTCGCCATCAGAAATGGGAAAGGAATGTCTGTATCGCTTTCGATTGAAAGTTTGCCAGCATTCCGCAAACCTGCAATGTTTGGAGGTACGGGAAAAGATCCTCTTTGGCAAATTGACGATAGCAAAATTGCTGGAGAGCTTGAAGCCGTCCAAGATAGCCCCACCCACGTTAGCATTCTGCCAAGAGATACAATGCTGTTGGAGAAGTACGAAACGGCATTGACGAATACCCAAAATGATTGGGAGAGAGTTTGATTAGTCAACACGGTCAACAGGAGAACCGCAATGGTATGGATGTTTAGTTTATCGGCTGAATGTGGAACGCAACAAGCTGTCGCCGAGCAATTTTCCCAGCATTTTGACGCAGTTTCTTGGATTCTCTCCAACGGTAGCTCGTTCCAATGTCGTGTAGGAATTTTTCAAGATATTGAGGATAATTGGTGGTGCCGAGTTTGTCCAACTAGCGTCAGTGAAATTGGCATCGATACACCAGAAACTGCTTATTTGATGACGGAACTCGGTATCCTACTCTATCAGCGTTTACAATCTGCTCCAACTTTTCGCTATGCCTTGGTGGGTGTGGAAGTGGATGAGTTTAGAACTTACAGTGAATTGCTGGAAGAGTCTTCATTAGCTTTTCCGGGACTGGTTTTAGCGCAAACGATTTGGCAAGCAATTGGTTCGTCTGCCGGTTTTCGATCGTTCAGTCCCGGATATGTCTGGAAACCTTATGAGGGTGAAGTTTATAAACCGCTGATGGCATCGTCAGATTTGAAGAACAAGCTGAACGAGTTATTAATTACAGGATAACAGAAGATTGTTCTATGGAAAAATTAAATTATGCCAATCGGTAGGGCTTGGTCAGTAAAAGTGCGGGTTGGATACAAGGAAATGTTTCCAACTAATCCGATTTAACCCAATCGGTAGGGATGATGGAAATGATGATGACTACGACATAATTACGTTTCCAACTAATCCGATTTAACCCAATCGGTAGGGCCACCACAATCGACTCTCAGTCCACAACCTCGGTGTTTCCAACTAATCCGATTTAACCCAATCGGTAGGGTTCAGTTGGACGTTCTACCTTTGAAGGTACCACCACAATGTTTCCAACTAATCCGATTTAACCCAATCGGTAGGGCGAGTCAATGATGACTCCCCCTATGCCAGTTTCAAAGGTTTCCAACTAATCCGATTTAACCCAATCGGTAGGGCCTGCTGAAGTTCGCCATATGGTAAACTGCCAAAGTTTCCAACTAATCCGATTTAACCCAATCGGTAGGGGGCTACCGACGAGTCAATGATGACTCCCCCTATGGTTTCCAACTAATCCGATTTAACCCAATCGGTAGGGCGTTGGCATCGATCCCGGCGGTTTGGCCGGTTGCACGAGTTTCCAACTAATCCGATTTAACCCAATCGGTAGGGGAAACGATTTTTTATCTTCTATTCGGTGGAACCGCATTGTTTCCAACTAATCCGATTTAACCCAATCGGTAGGGGTAAAACCTATTCGAGTCCAAGAGCTGGACTCTTTTGTTTCCAACTAATCCGATTTAACCCAATCGGTAGGGGGAAAGATTTGGAAGGTTCAGTGGTAGTATTTGAGTTTCCAACTAATCCGATTTAACCCAATCGGTAGGGTTGCACCAAAGTAAGACTCATCTAATTCAACCTCTCCAGTTTCCAACTAATCCGATTTAACCCAATCGGTAGGGTGTTAGGTGAGTATAGCACTCGCCGAGAATGCCTAGTGTTTCCAACTAATCCGATTTAACCCAATCGGTAGGGTTGTTATTTTGCCGGGAATCTTACGTAGATTTAAGGTTTCCAACTAATCCGATTTAACCCAATCGGTAGGGTGGTAGTGGTCTTAATACTTTTGAAGTCTTAAAAAACGGTTTCCAACTAATCCGATTTAACCCAATCGGTAGGGCCGTACGTCAGTCCACTTCCGCAAGCGGTGATGAAGCGAGTTTCCAACTAATCCGATTTAACCCAATCGGTAGGGGAACCAGGAACTCTGGTTGAGTCGGTCATTTATGACGTTTCCAACTAATCCGATTTAACCCAATCGGTAGGGCGAACTTTTGCAACAAATTCGCCAGTAAGCTTTTGTTTCCAACTAATCCGATTTAACCCAATCGGTAGGGTTTTCGGCATGTCGATTGAGCTTTTGCCTACTACTCCCTAAAGTTTCCAACTAATCCGATTTAACCCAATCGGTAGGGCCGAACAAACCCGCCGGGAAGTCCGGCAGCAGTATGACGAAGAGTTTCCAACTAATCCGATTTAACCCAATCGGTAGGGTGGTAGCGCAGTTTTTGCTGACAAAGCAAATGCTATGTTTCCAACTAATCCGATTTAACCCAATCGGTAGGGATCATTACTGGTGACTTTGGCAACGACAGCATATATGGTTTCCAACTAATCCGATTTAACCCAATCGGTAGGGTCGGAGACTGTAAAAATCTCAACAATCAAAACCTAAGTTTCCAACTAATCCGATTTAACCCAATCGGTAGGGTTCCTCTATGTTGCGGAACGATTCAAGTTTATGGGGTTTCCAACTAATCCGATTTAACCCAATCGGTAGGGCTAAGTATATCAAAACGGTCAACGGCAAAAAAATGTTTCCAACTAATCCGATTTAACCCAATCGGTAGGGCCCGGGGCAGTCCGGGGGACATCAGTACAGAAACGGTTTCCAACTAATCCGATTTAACCCAATCGGTAGGGACTCGGGTACAAACACCTTTGCTTTGTTTGACAAAGTATATAATGTTTCCAACTAATCCGATTTAACCCAATCGGTAGGGTTCTTAATTCCGTTCGCACACCTGGTCCTACAAAGTTTCCAACTAATCCGATTTAACCCAATCGGTAGGGCAGACGAAATCGGCAACGGCATTATGGCAGGCGGCTCTATCGTTTCCAACTAATCCGATTTAACCCAATCGGTAGGGTTTGTTGGTAATGTTTGCTACGGCCTCGTAAGCGTTTCCAACTAATCCGATTTAACCCAATCGGTAGGGATAAGCGTCCAAAAATTAAATGGTCGTTTCGAGTTTCCAACTAATCCGATTTAACCCAATCGGTAGGGCCGCAGCGCATGTTTTAGATATCGGCGAGATTCAAGGTTTCCAACTAATCCGATTTAACCCAATCGGTAGGGTCAAAAAAGTATTTCCGAAGTAATCCGCCCTGTTGTTTCCAACTAATCCGATTTAACCCAATCGGTAGGGTGAACCGGTTCGCCGTGGGCGTATCTTGAGGCAAAATAATGAGAGTTTCCAACTAATCCGATTTAACCCAATCGGTAGGGTTTGATGTACCCGAGTTAGTAACTGTGTTGACTTGAATGTTTCCAACTAATCCGATTTAACCCAATCGGTAGGGATAAAAGTAGGTGGTGTGGCCTGGGTCCAAGTTTTGGTTTCCAACTAATCCGATTTAACCCAATCGGTAGGGTTCAGATATTTTTCTGTCTGCACGGTCCTGTCGTTTCCAACTAATCCGATTTAACCCAATCGGTAGGGACGATTGAGAACCGGGCAATATTCCACTGAAGATTACAGGTTTCCAACTAATCCGATTTAACCCAATCGGTAGGGAATAGGTAAGAAAATGGAAACAGTTGTAGCTTTAATCGTTTCCAACTAATCCGATTTAACCCAATCGGTAGGGTTTTACAAGCATGGACAAAGGCGTTTTAAAATTCAAGTTTCCAACTAATCCGATTTAACCCAATCGGTAGGGGCGATCATCCAGGATTTTACCCCGGGTGATGTTATCGTTTCCAACTAATCCGATTTAACCCAATCGGTAGGGTCTAATCTACCAAACTTCGAAAAGTTCAGTTAAGTTTCCAACTAATCCGATTTAACCCAATCGGTAGGGCAAGAGTGGATCTTCGTTCGCAACTATCAGTACGAAGAGTTTCCAACTAATCCGATTTAACCCAATCGGTAGGGGCGCGGTTTTGGCTGACAAAGCAAACGCAATTGTTTTGTTTCCAACTAATCCGATTTAACCCAATCGGTAGGGTAGGGGTACGACGAAGAGCTCGAGAGCCGCTCCGATGGTTTCCAACTAATCCGATTTAACCCAATCGGTAGGGAAAACTCGCCGGGAAATCCGGCGGCAGTACGACGGTTTCCAACTAATCCGATTTAACCCAATCGGTAGGGGCTTCTTTGGGAATAAACAAAGGAGATATTTGGTTTCCAACTAATCCGATTTAACCCAATCGGTAGGGGCCGCCGCATATGCCGCAAGGTGTGTGCACCGACTGACGGTTTCCAACTAATCCGATTTAACCCAATCGGTAGGGCTCAGGCACAACAGTTTCTTAAGGAACTCTACAGGTTTCCAACTAATCCGATTTAACCCAATCGGTAGGGTCTACTGTGGATAATAAAAGTTATACCAAAGTGTTTCCAACTAATCCGATTTAACCCAATCGGTAGGGCCACCATGGTCCCGATTGTTCCAACACTCCCACGGTTTCCAACTAATCCGATTTAACCCAATCGGTAGGGTTGTGGATCAATGTACTTGGTAATTGGTTCTACCTGTTTCCAACTAATCCGATTTAACCCAATCGGTAGGGACGGAGTGGAAAATTTAAAATTTTTCTCTCTCCCGTAGTTTCCAACTAATCCGATTTAACCCAATCGGTAGGGTGGATGGCAGAAGATATCGGTTCCGCAAGTGGAACTGCAAGTTTCCAACTAATCCGATTTAACCCAATCGGTAGGGATAAAGCGCGTAGTGACATCTGGGAACCCCGAGGTTTCCAACTAATCCGATTTAACCCAATCGGTAGGGGTAAAAATGAAAAGCTACACCGTTGTAGCCTACCCAGAGTTTCCAACTAATCCGATTTAACCCAATCGGTAGGGGCCAAAAAAACGTCAGCGCCGCGGACTTCACGTGTTTCCAACTAATCCGATTTAACCCAATCGGTAGGGTTTCCTTGAGTTCTGGAATTCACGGTGCACTTGAAGTTTCCAACTAATCCGATTTAACCCAATCGGTAGGGAAAACAGATTGGAACGGACTTGAGGCCATACTTCAAAGTTTCCAACTAATCCGATTTAACCCAATCGGTAGGGATAATTACCTTATGGGTGCGGCGGATAGGAACCAACGTGTTTCCAACTAATCCGATTTAACCCAATCGGTAGGGTTGCCAGTCTACAGTTGTTCCCAAAATCGGGCCCTGCGGTTTCCAACTAATCCGATTTAACCCAATCGGTAGGGGCAACTCGCGGGCGCCGATTTGGGCGTACCATACGCGTTTCCAACTAATCCGATTTAACCCAATCGGTAGGGTTACTAGGTGAAACCCGTCTAGATATGAGTCAATTTGTTTCCAACTAATCCGATTTAACCCAATCGGTAGGGGCGGCAAACTTGGATAATTACCTTATGGGTGCGGCGTTTCCAACTAATCCGATTTAACCCAATCGGTAGGGGTCAAGGCAAAAGCTCTGGCCAAAAAGACGGGTTTCCAACTAATCCGATTTAACCCAATCGGTAGGGTCACGAGGTTTCCCTTTGCAAATATTTTTCCGTTTGTTTCCAACTAATCCGATTTAACCCAATCGGTAGGGGCCATACCGGACGCCGTTCCGAGCCCGGCAAAGGTTTCCAACTAATCCGATTTAACCCAATCGGTAGGGTTGGAAATAAAGATGGTGGCGACAAGCGTAATGTTTCCAACTAATCCGATTTAACCCAATCGGTAGGGGTGTCACAAATGCAATCAGTACGTCCACCCTAGGTTTCCAACTAATCCGATTTAACCCAATCGGTAGGGAGGACGAAATTTCCACCAAAATCCGCGCCGGACGTCGGTGCGTTTCCAACTAATCCGATTTAACCCAATCGGTAGGGGACAGGAAGAATAGATGGCTAAGAAAAGAGTGAAGTGTTTCCAACTAATCCGATTTAACCCAATCGGTAGGGTCTCGTTTCGAAAACGGAAAAACACTTATTGGCGTTTCCAACTAATCCGATTTAACCCAATCGGTAGGGCCATCTACGGTGGTCAGGACAATGATTTGCTCGTGTTTCCAACTAATCCGATTTAACCCAATCGGTAGGGTTTGTACCAGGGGCAGAAGTTGCAGAAGTTAGTTTCCAACTAATCCGATTTAACCCAATCGGTAGGGTGTACAATGCACCGCCCCTGCCCAAGGGCACCGGTGTTTCCAACTAATCCGATTTAACCCAATCGGTAGGGTTTTTCCGCAAATTGTCGATAACCCAGTTATTGCAGGTTTCCAACTAATCCGATTTAACCCAATCGGTAGGGTAACCCAGTTATTGCAGGCTACGGTCTCAAGTTTCCAACTAATCCGATTTAACCCAATCGGTAGGGTTTCCGCACTGGCACAACAAGTAGAAGTCCGACCGTTTCCAACTAATCCGATTTAACCCAATCGGTAGGGTAAAGAAGTAGCGGAGAAATGGCAAAAAGAGCGTTTCCAACTAATCCGATTTAACCCAATCGGTAGGGTCAGAGCACTGCGTTGCTGGCGGTGCATGCTGTAAGGTTTCCAACTAATCCGATTTAACCCAATCGGTAGGGTTCGGAAAAAAAATTATTCCCATAACGCCAGCTGGTTTCCAACTAATCCGATTTAACCCAATCGGTAGGGGAGATACAGTCGACCGGTACCAGCACTTCTACCTTCGCGTTTCCAACTAATCCGATTTAACCCAATCGGTAGGGCATGTTTAACGCAAAAATCGTTGCGTTAAACATGACTTGTTTCCAACTAATCCGATTTAACCCAATCGGTAGGGTTGGAGGAGTCGAAAATGAGCTCGGAGTTATTTTTGTTTCCAACTAATCCGATTTAACCCAATCGGTAGGGAGTTCGTCTGGCAGCCCTTACCCAGTAAGGGTTTCAGCCGCCAAATCGACACCACTCTGAAAATTGTACCATTTCCTCCCAAAAATTGACCCGAACGCATACCTCAAACCCTTGCCCTGTAAGGCATCGACACACCTCAACGAAAAATATAGGGTTTCAGCGAATTGCCGAGGTGTGTCGATGAACATCTGAAAATTACCCTCAAAGACCGCTCAAACCTAGATAACATAATACTTTGGCGGCGGTTGGGGTGCTTCGCTACCAATAACTAACGACCTCGACACCGCTTCCTGGGATATCCAGTAAAACCGCACGTTATCCTCCTCTGACTTAACCAACTTTTTCACCTTCTCATAAAGCTCTCGCATTTCCTCCAAACTTAAAAAACATTCAAACACAGAAAACTGCACTCGTCGCCCATATCCTTCTAGGAAATTGGACAACTTTGTCCGTCTTTTATCATCAGGAATATCATACACAACAACCACTAACATTTACATTGCTCTTAAAAAAGCTTCATAGGGAACCCCAGACAATAAACTACGTTTATATCGTCTCACCTGCAATTGAATCGCATGACGATAGGTGACTTGAGACTGCAAATCTGGATGAGAAACTTGTTCATTCATCCGAATTTCAAATTGTTTCAGAAAAACCCGCCTTGCTGATTGGTTCAAATAAACTCCTCCCGTACTGGGGACTAAATCAAAATCTTGAGGCTTGAAAACAGAATTATTAACAATCTTTAACACCAAACCATCAACAATAGGCGAACGAAATTCCTCCATCAAATCAAACGCTAGATAGGGTTTTTGCCTTTCTCCATAGTGAAAATTGCCCAAATAAGGAGAAAGCCCTTCAGCGATAATAAAACTCAACACATTATTAAACAACAGCGTGTAACCAAAACTCAACAAAGAATTTACTGGATCTGTAGGCGGTTGACGGTTACGCAGACAAAACTCAAACTTGCCATTAGCAATCAACTTACCAAAAGCAGGAAAATACCTCGCCGCCGCTATCCCTTCATAACCGCGCAACGTATCTAAATTATCGATTAACTCTAACGCCTCAATATCTTGATTAATCCCCAAAATCGCTTTTTCTACTTCCGCCGATTTGCGCTTGCGGTTTAACCGCAACAACAACTGCCTGGAATTTATCAACTTACCATAGACAATCGCCTGAGAAACATTAAGTTGAAAACCAGCATCGCGGCGTTTTTCCACTTGCACCAATTCATTCTCTAAATCTCTCAACTCAGCACTCCACAAATGACCGTGATAGCGCCCGCTTTGACTGAGAAACACCACCGCAATCTGTTCGTCTAAACAAGCTTGTATCACCGGAGTCGATAGTTGAATATTGCCAAACACGATTATTTGCTGCACTTCTCGAATCGGCACTTCCAGCTTCGGCTTTTCAGACACGTGAATGATAAAGCGTTGGTAATCTTTATAGATACTTGTCCCTTGTTCGATTAGATAAATAGCTGCCATTTCTCGCTGCCAAATATTTTTTTGAAAAACACTATCATCCGCTTCGTCTTGGGGCGATAATTCTGTTTCTACTTCCGCTAAAAACGGTTGGTGTAAAGTCGCAATATCTTTTATAGACTCAAGGTAGCTTGATTCTACATCCTTTATCGATCCCCCCAACCCCCCTTGCCAAGGGGGGCTTTGTTCGGTGTTAATCGATCCCCCCAACCCCCCTTGCCAAGGGGGGCTTTGCGTCAGTTTTGCTTTACTTTCTTCCCCAGATTTGGGACTTTTTTTTTAGCTTTATTCTTGGCTTGATTTTGCCCTTGAATTATGCCAGCAACTTTATCTAAAGCTGACTGCAAGCTAACTTCATCCGCATCTACAGGAAAGATTGCATTCTCTAAAAAACCATGCCCTAAAAACCGAAACCCCCGCCCAAAATTAGCAATCTGGGTTTTCTCGGTATGCATCGTCAAACCCATTGACTCTAACAGATTGAGAATTTCTACCTTGGCTTGTAAAATTCGCTCTTGAGTCCGGGCTAAAACGAGAAAATCATCCGCATAGCGTACCAGCTTTAAATCTGTTGCAGTTACCAATTCATCAAACTCATGCAGGTAAATATTAGCCAAAAGTGGGGAAATTACGGCCCCTTGGGGAATGCCTTTTTGTGACACTACCACCCCAGCTTCAGTTAACACGCCTACCGATATCCAAGATTTAATCAAACATAAAATCCTGGGATTATCGATGTGCAATCTAACTTGTTTTAGTAACCTGTGATGGTCGATACTATCAAAAAATTTGACAATATCTGCATCTAACACCCAATGATATCCTAAATCTCGCCAATCAGCAATTTTTTCTACTGCATTAAGGTAGGATAAATTGGGACGATAGGCAAAGCTAGCAGGGGAAAATTTCTCTTCCATTAAGGGAGAGAGAATATTTAATAAAGCCTGCTGGACAATTCTGTCTCTAACTGTGGGTATTTTTAACTCTCTTTGGCTGCCGTTGCGTTTGGGAATAATTACCTGCTTGCAAGGTAAAGGTTGATACGTAGTATTAGCAACCGCCTCCCGTAGCTGATAAATATTAAAAGTTTGATTGCGGGCAAATTTATCAACGCTTTCCCCATCAACTCCAGCAGAACCGCGATTTTCGGCAACTTTTTCCCAGGCGCGTTGAAAGTTTTCTAAGCTGAGGAATTGATCGAGAATTGAGAAATTGTTAGCGATCGTGCTAGTCATATTTTGTTATTTTGAGATGTTGTTTGTTCGTTATATCTTGTCCGGTCGATTACCCATATAGCGGCTTGCTTTTCGAGAGAGGTACACCTTCGTTTGTGTAGAGGCAGCATTAATGCTGCCTCTACACAAACAAAGCGATACGCTTTCCCTCATACGGCTGCAATCGGCTGTAATCGGGAGCCGGGACACGGCACGATTAACGTTATCTGTTTAACCGAAAAATCTATGATGCCGTGTCCCTACATAACGACTGGATGCGGTTTTTTATTATGGGCGATCGCGCCTCCTGCCTTAATGAGGTTTTGCTAATTGAATTAATCTCTTGGCTAAGGCGTGAATCATGGGACGAGTCGCTACAGGTTCGCCTCGTTCTAGTTTGTGAACTATTCCTGTTAATTGGGGTGATTCGCTATGAATCCAATCGGCTGTTGCTGCGAGACTGCTATAGATAACGGCAATAACGGGCAAGTTGAGTTTTTGGCAAAAATCTTGCCATTCGGTTACTTCTGATTCCGATTTGGCTAAAATAACCGCATGGGTGGCTTTGGACATAATTAATTCATTTTCCGGACTAATCTTGCCGCCGACATCAAACAGTAACAAGGAGTTTTTGATCGCTGCGATATCCTTGGCTTTGACAGCGGCAAATTCGGGTGTAAATTTGGCTTTGTACTCTTGTTTTAATTGGGCGGCTAATTCGGGATATTTCTGTGCGGTTTCGGAATACCAACAACCATCGCCATCAGGACAACCGGAAATGACGTAAAAATCTTTTGGTGCCTGTTTGTGCTGGTAAATTACCTGTCTTAATCCATCTCGAAACACGGTTTTTCCGGTATTGGGACACCCGCACAACACTACTTTTGCACTTTGGTAGCGATCGCATTCAACATCGAGCGTCTCGCCCACCTGGTAATCTGATGTATGGCTGATGCTGACGATATACCTGTCTAACCCCCGATCGCCGAGTTTGGGCTCGAAGACTGCGATCGCATCATATAAATGCGCTAACTCGAAAGCGATCGCAAAACTCGCCAGCACTGTTGAACGCCCGTTAATTTTAAGCAGTTTCCCTCCCGATAGCTCGCCAGAATTAATTAACTTTTGTAACTGAAGTTTGGCATCGCGGAAAATTTGGTCTCCATCTACTTGTACCGCAGGATTAATTTCGACTCTGAGGATATTCCCTTCCCGATGCATCAAAAAAGAAGGTGGAGATAACTCGGTGGAATTGTTAACCTGGGTAACTTCCCCGGTGCGAGAATCAACGCGACTACCTACGGGATACTCAGGTGCGGTACTGCTGACAACGACATACGCCTGAACCCTTGTATCTGCGACAGCGATCGCGCGATACAGATGTGCTACCTCGTGTGCCAGTGTATAACTCGCCGCTACCGAGATCCGCCCGTCAATCTTGAGTAAGTTTCCTCCAGCAAGTTTTCCCGCCGCGATCAACTCTCCCGCCAAAAGTTGCACGTCCCTCACAATACGTGAGCCATCCGCAGCAATTTGTTTACCTTCTTCGTTTTTGGCAAAATCCACTTTGAGAGTATCGCCAACCACTTCCATACAATAGGTTGTCATCTTTCTAATCTCTGTCAGGTGAGTTGATCTCACTATGGCACGCAGTAAGAAGAGGGGCTTTCCAACAGTAGCCACCATTTATACCAGATTGCAGCGGTATCAGGTACACCGAAGGAATGCGATCGCTGTGGAGATTTTACATATAACGTCTTTACAGCTGGCGATCGCCATTACTGGAATAGGGGCTTGCCAATAGCTATGATAATCAGAATAGATGGTTGCAAGGATTAACCCATGTCTCTTCAAGAATTTATACCCACCATACAACGTTTAGAAAAACTGATGCCGGAATTATTACAAGTGTGTAATAATCCTTCCGCCCAAACCAAAGATAAAGCCAAAGACCAAGCCAAAGATAAAGCCAAAGATAACTTGATAGCTGATGGAGGTACAAAAGATACCCTCATCGCCAAAGACCAAGCCAAAGATAAAGCCAAAGAGAACTGCCTCAAGCTTTTAGGAAGCGCCGTGAGAAGATGGGTAATTTTACGGTCATTATACGACCGAGATAGCGATTTCTTTGTGGAATTTGACATGGAAAAGTTTAACTGTGCTGATTGGTTAAATAAATTTAAACAAGTGAAGATAGATTATCAATCGGTAACTTTAGAATCGTGGTTGTTTAATGACTCAACCGACTATGTTAAGAAAGAGTTGATTCGGGCATTAAAATCCAGATATAACTTAGTAGATAAAGACATCAACGATCTATTAGAGATTCAGGTATTTTCTGTGAGCGAACGAACTTTTCGCAATCAGTTTACTCAGTTAGCCAATCTGAAAACTCCGCTTTTAAAGCGCCAGGTTGTCAATGAAACATCCAAAGCCAAAAAGCTAATTCACAATTTTTGCAAGCTGTCAATTTATGATATAATTAAGTTTTTAACAGCCGAAAATAGCTCAAATAATAATACTGACACTGAAGGCATTCTGGAAGTATTTACCAATGAAGTCTCAGAAATTGCTGAACTATTATTCACAAAAATTAAGGGACAACAGCGCTTATTTATCCGTCATGAATATGTGGTAAATGAAGACTTGCATGAACCCTCAGCAGACTTAGCAGATTGGTTAAAAGAAATTTGGAAAATTGCTCCTACACCGCCGATTAAAATTACGTATTACAGCGCTTACTTAAATAAAAAAAGTAAGTACGTTGTTTACCCAGTTTGTCTTTATTACTATCAAAGGGCTTACTACCTTTGTGCATATGGTCAAAGACCGCAGCGAAATGAGAAACAACCGTCAGTAGGTTGGTATAACTACCGTTTAGAACGGGTAAAATCCTACAAAAAATTGTCTTGGGAAACAACAAATTTACCTTTTTCACAATCGGAAATTATTAACCATCCCGAACAATATAGCCCCGATTATATTAAAGAACAATTAGATTCAGCTTATGGGTTTGATTTCTATGAAGATGCAGAGGTAATGCTGCTGCGTTTCGATCCTGATTTTGCCCAACGCTACATCCACAAATCCTCCCGTCATGTTACCTTTGAAAAGTTGGATAGTTATGAAGATGCGATAGATTTAATTGAGGAAGTAGAGAAATGCGCTCGCAGCAAAATCTTAGCACGCATTAAAAAATATCCAGATGCGGCTTACTATACCCTTCGCTATCGCCAAAACGACAATAATGTCATCATGAGAATACGAGCTTGGGGGCAAAAAGTAGAAGTGCTTTACCCCGAAAAATTGCGACAGCGCATGAGAGAAGATATTGAACAAACATGGCAATTATATCAAGATTAGTTGGAATATATCTGGTGCGATCAATCATTTCTTGGTTGAGATTGACGCCCCGACGCGGTGAAATTTTTCGATATGACCAACGGGTTTTGACCACAGGCTATCCCGTACTTAGTGTGGAAAACCGCCTATTAGTGATAGCTTCCCCAAAAACGTTGTTCTGAAAGCTTTACCACCCAAAGTTTTCCAGACTAATCAGGTTTACTTATCACACCATGTATGGGAGAGCCTGACCACAACCAATAAATCGGGAATTACGCTTGGTTCAGATATTGCCCTATTGCTAAACCCTTGTTTCTGGCAAATAGCTAAACTTGAAAGCCTAGATTTTTAATAAACAAGGGTTTCAAGGCTTGTTGAGAATGGTGCAAGATCTTAATTGGGCAACCTATCACCTTTGTTTCTGCGTAAATCTCTGATGAATCAACAACAATTTTTGATATAAACCTCGTTCCTTTGTGTAAATACTGTAAATAAAACAAAATGGCAACCTTAACCGAAACTCCAAAATTATCAACTCGTTTTGAAGCCGCTTTAGTTTATGCTGCGCGACTTCATGCCAATCAAATCAGAAAAGGCAGCGGCATTCCTTATATCAGTCACCTGTTGAGTGTAGCGGCATTAGTATTAGAAGATGGCGGTGATGAAGATGAAGCGATCGCAGCATTACTCCACGATGCGATTGAAGACCAAGGCGGGGCAAAAACTCGTGAAGAAATTCGCCAACGCTTCGGGGAAAGAGTGGTCAGCATCGTCGATGGATGTACTGACTCAGAAACCCTACCTAAACCTCCTTGGAAAGAACGCAAACTTAACTATTTAGAAAAAATGCGTCTGGCGTCTCCAGAAGTGCAGCGCGTTGCTTTGGCAGACAAAGTTCACAATGCTCGTTCAATTGTCGCCGATTGGGAGCGAGAAGGCGAAAAAGTTTGGCAGAAATTTAAAGGTGGTAAAGAAGGAACACTGTGGTTTTATCGCAGTTTTCTGGAGGTTTATCAGCAAAAAGGTTCTGATTGGTTGACACAGGAATTGGCGAGATTAATTTCTCGACTGGAAGTTACCAGGTGACTCACTCCGGCGCACCCTACATCTACTATGGCAACGAGCGATCGCTGTTGGTGTGCTGATTCTCGAAGCGATATGCACACCCGACGCGCAAGGGACGCAGTCCAGTTTACGGATTAGTTTTAGCGATCGCAACAATATAGCAGTTTGCGACTTAGTGGAATACAGCCCTAGTGGCTCTTGTTTGTGTAGCGGCAGCAAAAATGGCTGCCGCTACACAAACGAAGCAAGGCGTAGCGGGCTATTAACCGATGCAAAATAAAGTGTATTTTATCAAGTCGCTTTCCCGCTATGATCTGTGGGGCAGTGCGATCGCAGTATAACGGTGCGCTTTAGCAGCTGTAAAAAACCTTTTCTCCCACCACTTTAGGTGCTTTTCAACTGCAACTAAGGTTTCTCTAAAAGAACAACAACCCAACCACAACCAAGACCACCAACACTTTCAGTACCACCACCACCAGCACCAGCTATTGATTTAATTTCCCAACCAGCAGCGAGATAATCTTCTAAATGCTCTTCCACAATACCGTGACTTTGTTCTGGCGATCGCTCCCCTCTAATCCGATAACCTTCTCGGTCTAAATAAATTGTGACTAACTTCTGCATAGATGATTTTCCTAATTACAACTCTTCCCTTTTGCTGTGTCGAGCAAGCTTACTCAAGATTGCAAACTATCAGCTTCAATCTTCTAGTTTCTACTACCAAACACACCTGCAACTTTCCGGACACCCGTTGCATAGTACCGCTCGCTTTCCTTTTGAACTACAGCGATCGCTTTTTTGTAAACCGAATGACCCAAAATTTCTAACCCCAATCAGGTTCCCTCGCCGCTCCGACATCAAGCCCGTTAATAAGTTGTCTTGCCAAAAGCGATCGCTAAAATCAGAAATCCTTGGTTAGCAGCGCGATATGCCTCCTTTAGGCCGCAAGAGCCGCAGACCACAGATAACCTTTGTTCTAACATTCAGTTTGTACTGCGAGACAAAAGTGTCTGGAAGTCAGCTTTGTCTTTCAGCCACGACTTAAGTTTCCAATTACGCAATTCGTCAACCATTTCTTCAAAGAAAAAATTATCTTGGGCAGCTTTGGCGAGGTCATCAAGAATTGCGTCCTGCATTTTTGGGTCGTCGCCGTATAATTCAATCCTGCACAAAGCGCGGTTAAATTCATAATAACTCCAACCCTGATTGAGTCGTTCGCCTCGCATAGCGATCGCTGTATTCAATTCTGCCTCTGCTTCTCGGTAATCAGCTTTAGTGGAATGCCGCTTGTCCTTGAGTGCAAAGGCAAGTTCGGCATGGTTACGATGGAATTTATGTTCGGGGTCGTCCTTAAGTAAAGCTCTAAAAATGGGAATTACACGCTCCATCTGCGGTTTGTTGATATCTTCCCTCCAGTTCGTTTTACGAGTCCGGTGAGCAAGCCTGAAAATTTGTACTTTAATGGGTGATGATGCACTTGCGATCGCTTGGTCTAATTCAGTTTGACGAATCTCAGGATGCCTCAAATCTAGCTGCCGATCTATCAGAGCCAATGCGTTCGCATCCTTTTCCTGCTGAGCTTCTAGCTGTTGGCTGATATGCTTTAAAACTTCATCCACCTCGCGCAAAGCATTCGCCAGCCGCAGCCGGGTGGTCAAATAGCCAATCAGAAACCCGCAAATTGAAAAGTAAACCAACAGGGCAAACGCAAAACTGGCACTGCTATCTGTTCCTCCTAATCCAGGGGCGAGGAAACTGATGAGGCGCTGTATTTCTCCACGGATCTGTGGAATTTGGGTTAAACCCACACCTATCAATATTTTTGTGAGCCAGTCCGATATCTGCTCAAGGTTAGTGTTAGTTTGATACCTCGCTACAGCAAGACTATTATCCTGTTTATCCTCACTCGACAGGGTTCGCTCTGATTGACCAATTCGAGGAATACCAAATAAAAACCCCAATAAACCACCTGTCATTAGTGCAGAACCGGCAACAGTAATTCCCACACTAAACACAGAAAATGCTTTGAGGGGCGTAAATTGCAAGCAATACACGACAATGCTGCTTATACCTGCCAGTACTAGCAACACAATTTTATTCTCAAATGGTTCTATAAACTTTTCCATATTTTTCAGTTAAACAATGGTTATTTGATTTTTTAATAAAATATTTTAATCCGATTTATCAGTTAGGTTTTTTGTGGTTTTTCTAAGCTAACAAATGCATTGTAAATTAATAATTATGATTTAAATCAATAAGATATCGATAGCTTAAAAAAATCTCGTTCTTCAACAACTTTTAATGCGGCTAACTTCTCTTTTAATCTGTTTATAATTATAATTCCATCTTGTTTTTCTTCAGGATGAAGTTTGATTTTGCATGATTCTAGGCTGGCTTCATGTAAATTTGTTCCAAACAATCTAGTATTTATCAACAAAAAATCGTGCTGTATGTCGTTGTTGAAAATTGATTCATTCAAAAAACTACCACATATTTTAGTGTTTTTAAAATTACAATGCTCAAGAGAACAGTTGTAAAATACTGACCCACCTACATCAGCATTTTCAAAAGACGAGCCATTAAAATTTATATTCATGAAAAAGCAACCAGGCATATAAAAATTTTTGAAATTAGTAAAGCGATAATCAGCTAATGGAATAATTTCATTCTCGTTGTAATTTGTTGGTTTTTTTGAAGATTTGCTGTATATGGCTGTGTTGCTAATATCAAAAAGGTAAGGAAACCCGTTTTCGTCTTCCCTTTTAATTGATGTTAACGTTCTAATAAATAATTTTTGTAAGCAGACTTTTTGGGGAATAAAGTCATTGTATTTATTAAAATGCAAGTCTTTATAAGGCCGGTAAATACACTCGATAATTTCTTGTCTAAAATGAGGATAATTCTGAGCCAGACTATGTAATAACCTTACCCCTCTATTTACCATATCTAACGATTTAGATTTAAGCAATTTAGCTGCTGTTTTTTGAAGCGAATAATATTTGACAAGTTGGAAAAATTCTGAAAAAAAAGGTTTATATATAAACTCTTGAAATTCTTGGATTAGTGGCAACATTTTTAACACCTAATTAATTAAAAAATTTTAACTATTTGTCAGTGCCTGCTTCTCAGATTTTTTTCCTCAGATTTATGCTTCAATTTTTAATTATTAATTTTGCAGCCATTCCAGTAAATGGCAGCAGCCAAAAACCCAGTTGCAACACCCACAATTATCAGATCATAAAATAATTTTTCGTTATACACCATTGCAATTCCATTCAGCTAAAAAACAGAGCGGTGCTAACAAAACTTTAAACCTGCCAGCCAACACTACCCAACACCCAATTGAGAATTGTAAGCTCTCTAAATATTATTACTTACTATTTTCCAACAATAGTTTTGAGTGGAGCGCTAATGTTAACCAGAAAACAACAAACTTTGGAATTTTTCATACTGAACTGACGGCTTACTAACGAGAGCGCTCCATAAATAACTCTGCAACTGCGACCTCACAAATAACCTTGCTACTTCAAAGGCGATCGCTTACCTCCCCCTCCAACAGCGATCGCATCCCCCCAATCAGCAATCTGCTCACGCGGGGAAGTAAGCGATCGCTTTGTCTCGCCTACTTAGCCATCCGTTTTTTTGTTGAAGCGGCTATAAATGCTACTGCTATACTGCTGAGAACAGTCGAGGGTTCAGGAACAGACTTAACAGGATCGGCCCGGACAATAACACTACATGAGTTGGGTTCCCAAGGTTGGGAAGTTGTTAGTATCGGTGACTTGGGGTTTGATAGTCGATCTGAGATTCTGCTTAAGAAGACAATCTGATGTTTTTGCTATCATTTACACTCGCTACTACGGACTGCGATCGCAACTCAGCCAGGAAAGCCTATCTAACGCGCGCCAGATAGCTAGTTGCGAAAATTTCCCGACCAAAACAAGGAAGCGATCGCTTCCTTGTTCTGGGGGAAGTTAGCAATCAAGTTCCGTTAGACCCTGTAGTTGAGCGAAACTCAACTTGATAAAAATCTGCAAGTACTCTGCCCAACCAGTAACTTGGATTAGGACTTCCATGACTGTAGAGAACAACTGTCTTATAGTTTATCCGAGTTACCATATCTGCTGACACCCGCTCCGCTGCAAACCAACTCGGAGATGACCCATCTTTGTCAGAAAGCCTTTGGTTTCTAACAACTTCTAACTCCCACGAATCACCCTCACCACTTCTGTTTAGGAATTGATTAAAGTATCTGATATCGTTAGCTAAGACAGATGTCTCGTGGGATATCCCTAGCAATCTCCATCTACCGATAATTGTTAGGGACTCGCGGGTAGCGTAAAGTTCAGTGATTCCTAGCTGCACCCACAGCAAGACCTTAGAAGCAACTCCCAAAAGGAAGAAAGTAAATGCAAAAAAAAGCACATTCCAAAGATTATTAGTGTTATAACTGAATATCTGAATTGCCTGCCAAAAGCGAAGATTTAACAGCTCGTGCAATCCAACAAACAGAATCCAGCAATGTCCAGCAAACAAAATCCAAATTGGCCAGAAGCAAAGCAAGACAAGTATCTTAAGCCATATAGGATCGGAGTATCTGATTCGTAGCTCTGGCTGTGTTGAGAAAACTTTGAATTGCGCTTGAATTTCATGGAAGTTCGACATAAGGCTCATCAGAAAAATCGTGATTTTCAATGCCGTAGAAGGTTTGAGATTCACCTCACCCAAGAGACGATAAATACTCAAAACTAGAATTTATGCAAATTTGCTATAAATCTTTACGTTTAATAACCTCTTTCCACAAAGTCACAAAACCAGTTAACAAGTTTTGGAGAGCGATCGCCCCTGGAGAAGAAGGAAGCCATAGTACCCCCACGGCTACTATTTACCAGAGTTTCGGAAAAGAGAAGTTTGAGGCACGTAGGTAAAGGAGTAAACAACGAGGCTGTCTTTGAAAAAATAGAGCGCTCGCGCCAGATTTCTTCCCAAACTACCACCTGCAACAGATTCGGCAACAGCCAGCCGTCGCCTATAACAAAGGAAACACCACAGTAAAAACAAGTTATCGATGTTACTGCGCTCATGCCCAGAAGGAATCATCTGCATCACCCAACCCTGTCACGCCTGGGTAGCGGGTCAACTCGCACGGGCTTGGGGTAACGAAACGTTCGGTGACTTCGCACCCAGTGAAGCTGTCTGTCTGGGCGCAGAACAGCACGATATCGGTTGGCTGCTGTGGGAACAAGCGCCCACTCTCAATCCGCGAACTGGATACCCCCATCGCTTCACCGAAGTCCCGGTATCCGTGCATGTCGAGCAATGGTCAAAGGCCAAACACCTGGCAATGTCCTTGGGGCGGTACGTGGCGCTGCTCGTTTCGCTACATGGTACGGGACTATACGAGCGCTTCCGCCACTGGGAGAATTCGCCAGAATCAAAACGCCTGGTGCAAGAGTTTCTCCAACATGAATATACCTTTCAAGACCAACTCATCACTACGCTGCAACAGGATTCGAGCTACGCGCAATATGCTACGGCTTCCGCGATCGCACGCAACCGTCAACTGGTAGCGATTTGGGATGCTTTGTCATTGGCCTTGTGCCACAGCATTCACGACCAGCAGCAGTTCGACGGCGTACCCACCGCTAACGGCACAACAAAACTGAATTTAATTCCCGTAGAGCAAAGTTCAAGCCCGATCAAGGTGTCTCCGTGGCCTTTTGCACAAAACGAAGTAACTTTGGGTTACGAAGGGCGGCTGTTGCGCCAGACCTTTTGCGATGAGGTAGCGATGCAACAAGCCCTGCACAACGCACCTTGGGTTACCATCACCAACACCTTGAAACCAGCTTAATCTCCGCTACCATTGCCATTTTCGTTGCTGGGCATCTCGTCCTCGACTCGGCTCACAGCACCACTAACCCAGTCTGTACTGGGCGGACTCATTCGGGAGAGCGATCGCCCTTAACACCTCTGTCATTTGCTGCGGCTTTAATCAGGGAGTTACGCCGACAACCGCGTCCATTTCGCTTTTTTGTGCCGCTGTAGCACTGTTAGTCACACTTGATTGACTCGTTTTCGCTCGCTGAAGTAACACAAGTTGGCACACAGGCGGTATACTTGACTCAACTGAGTCGGGGCGTGGTTCGCGCCAAATGGTTAAACCTGATAAGTATGGTTTTCCTCGTACTTCTCCCAAACTCAGGCAAAAGTCGTTCTATGGCTTTATGACTGGCGATATCGTCAAAGCTGTTGTTACTAAAGGCAAAAAGGTAGGTACTTATGTTGGTAGAGTTGCGGTTCGTAAAACTGGTAACTTCAACATCAAAACTAAGACTGATACTGTCCAAGGAATCAGCTATAAGTATTGCTGTCACCTGCATAAATCTGATGGTTATAACTACAGCTTTGGTCAGCTTTTGAGTCAGAAACTTAGTGAACAAAAAAAGCCAATCCAAATCCAATCTAAACAGGTTCAGCATTTTAAAATAATTCAAGGCGAACAATTAAGTTTGTTCTAATTTTAAACAGAGGAAAGTAGTTTATATGCTGGCTGCTTTCCTCTCATCACTAACATTCTTGTAGTGAGAGTTTCCAGCAGCTATTGTTAAGATGACAACCAAGAACATCAGGGTTGTGGGATATTTGCCACCGCCGTACTACAAGAAACTCTGCGAGTACATCCGAGAACAAGAGCTAACTGAAAGTGCAGCAATCGTCAAAATTGTCAAGCACTTTTTTGAACAACCCAGCGTCAAAGCAGACAACCCAGAAAAAGATGCAGAAATTGCATCGTTGAAAGCAGATATTGCTCAAATTATGCAGCGCTTGGCGGTGTTGGAAGAAGCAGTCTCGTCGGGGAAATCCCGGAAAGCCCCGTCTAGAAGCTTTATGTTTACTCATTTAGAGCCAACCCTACGACCGCTAAAAAGCGATGAATTAGCCAGAAGATTAGGTGTAAGTTCAAATACAGTTGAACAGGAAGCTTTAAAAGGCGAGGCTGATTTTAAAGATTGGAGTAAGCGAAAAGACCCTGGTTCAACAGCATGGCAGAAACGAGGGGATTTATTTCATCCTTTGGACTTGTCGTGAACTACCCGACGCGATATGCCTCCCTTCCGCGCAAGGGACGCTCTTCTCCACCGTGCAGTCAGACAAGGTAAAGGCTCTGAGAGCAACGCGAAACTGGTTTATTGCGCGAGTTGGGTTGTGGGGAGAGGTGAGCGGAAGCTTCGCGTGGCGGAGCAATGTTCGCGTTATGTGTAACAGTTTTCAACTTATGTGCAAACCGACACTTACAGATGGTCAGTAGTGCGGTACATTGGAGATAATTCAACATAAGAATCTGCAATGTTGAATACTCCTACCTCTCTCAGCAACGCCGAACTCATTAGCCTGTGGCTACACGGCAAGAGTCCTAACACCATAGATGGCTACCGTCGCTACGCCGAGCGGTTCTTTCGTCATGTAAGTGACAAACCTCTACGCGATGTCACTTTGATGGATTTTCAACTGTGGGAAATGAGTTTAAACAGTTCTGATAACAGCAAGCGCGTGGCAATAGGTGCTATTAAAAGCCTGTTTTCTTTCGCCAAAGAGTTAGGGGTAATATCCAGTAATTTGGGAATATTGGTTAAGCCCCCAAGTGCAAAAAACACATTGGCAGAACGAATTCTAAGTGAAGAGCAAGTGCAGCAATTGATGAATGCTGCGAGTATCGCACGCGATCGCGCTATCATTCGCTTACTTTATTTCGCTGGGTTGCGAGTATCGGAACTGTGCGCCCTCTCTTGGCGCGACCTTAAGCCCCGTGGTGATGGCGGACAAATCACAGTATTTGGTAAAGCTGGTAAAACTAGGGTGGTGTTGATAGGCAAGGGTATTTGGCAAGAAATCCAGCAGTTAAAGGGAACTTCCCTCGCTGATGACCCGGTGTTTATCTCAAGTAAAGGCGGTCATCTTTGTCGGTCGATGGTGTTCCATATTGTCAAAAAAGCGGCAAAAAACGCGGGTATTGAAGAGAATGTGTCGCCGCACTGGTTAAGACATAGCCACGCGAGCCATAGTTTAGACAGAGGTGCTCCTATTCACTTGTTGCAGAAAACGCTAGGTCATAGTTCGGTGGCGATTACTGAGCGGTATTTGCACGCTCGACCTACTGATAGCAGCGGGTTGTATCTGGTAGATGACGATTGACGTACTCCTTGGACTTTGGACAAAGAGGAAAGAGATTCGCGTTGAAATCTCGCGAATCTCTTTCCTCTTTGTCCAAAGTCCAATATTTAGTGAAAATTGTAATCGATTTTCACGCGCGCAGACCTTAACCACCAAAGTTGTATACTAGGCAGCTAAATCCAGCACACCTAGCTAGAGCGCCAGTTCAGTAGAATGAGTTGACAAAAAGAACAAAATATGTATTCTGTAGGGGCGAAGCATACCCTTCGGGAACTGCTTCGCAGAACGGGCGACAATTGATCGCGATCGCGTAGCGTTGCGGAGCAATATCGCCAACTCATTTTATTCCCCTTGGCGATAGCCTGCCGTCAGGCATATGCTAATGCCAAGGGCTAGCTGCGCGATCGCCCTGCCCAGGTTTATCCATACACCCACATCATATTGATTCTGTCAACCTCTTTTACTGGACTGGCGCTCTAGGAATGACCTTTCTGGGTAAAGTTTTTGCTACTTGGTACTACGTCCGGGAGCAAGTGCCTATCTCGACTGTTCCCCAGCCGGTCGGTCGCTCTCCCTCCTGTGGCACACCCCCTGATATCCCCATATATTTATCCGACCCCGATCCACTAATAGCTGCCTCCTCAACTGCCCTTTCCACAGCTTCAACATCCCGCTGGTGCCAAGCCTCAAAAATCGCATCTCTACCATCATTAGGAAATAGGAACTGATAAATCCTCACCCGCCTCCTTCGCCCAGAGGCGTCGCGTTCCTCTAATTGTTCAAAACCAATGCACTTGAGAGTAAACCCTAACTTTTTACCCAGAATATATTGCACCACCTCCATTGGCTGAGCATTGGGATTGATATTTATCCCCAAAAAATCCTTCACATCCTGACTGCACAGCTTCACCCTAGAGGCAAATGCTATTACCTCTGGGTCATTCCCTCGAAACTCAAGCTCAGAATTGAAGAAATACATCGCTCCCAATTTCTTAAGCGCTTCCACTTGAGCCGTCAGCAAACGCAAGTCCTGCGGACAGACCTTCCCCTTGCCCCTTTCTTTGCGCTCAACCAGGTGACGAGTATCCCTATTTCTGACCAAGAAACAGTCAGAAATCAGGTAATAATGGAGGCGGATTTTAGGCAGCCAGCCGTCAGAATCTTGCAGCACTAGCTCAGAAGTAACCGGAACGCCGTAAGTCTCCTCCAGTTGATATTTGCGAAGCGCGTTAAGTTCTGACTGAGTCTTAGAACGTTTATCCTCCAACGCTTGCGCTTCTTTTAAGCTCATGTTTTTGGCATCAGTCACCGCTTGCGCTTCCGCCAGTCTATTTTCTTGTTTAATAATCTGAGCTTCAACACTTGAGAAAGCTGCTGCTGTTTCCAAATAATCTAACTCCTTTTGCAGTTGGAAAGCTTGTTTTGATAATTCAAAAGCCAGCGATCGCTCGGAGTCATTGCGAGCCGCTAGTTCAAGCGATCGCACAACTCTAAGAAGTTGTTGCAACTCATTCTCTCGACACATCTGCACTCGATGTCCTTCCGCCTTCAACTCCTCCCAAATAACATTTCGGTAATCCCACATCCCGGCATTGATTCTAGCTGCCATTAAAGCCCAAGTTCGCAAGTGAACGGGGTCATAGCTGGCATCAATATCAAAATCTATCAACTGCAACAGTTGAAGATTGGTTTTAATCACTTTCTGCTGAGACTTAATAATTGACAGATAACTAGCACTACCATTACCAATCTTCCCAATTCCAAACGGCCCAGTCCAAACAAACCAAGGCACATTTTCATCGCGCACCCGTGCCAGAGCTTGGAGCGCTTCATTGACAGCGATCGCTCCTTTAAACATCCCAAAAACTGCGACAAAATGACCCCGGACGTTAATACTAACCCCAGTCCCAATAGTAGGACTGGCAACGATAACGTCGTAGTTTTGGATAATAGTATTAATCGTCTCGACGCAACCATAAGCAGGATGGTTAGGGTTGGCTACCGTTTCGCTATCAATTCTGAGAATTCTTCGATCTGGAAACCGTTTTTTCAGTTGGGTTTCCAGATTAATACAAGACCATTTTCCCTTCACTTTTTGGGAATCTTCCACCACCATGATAGGAGTGCGCTGTCGTTCAATCGGACAGCATTCGGCGCGGCTGTCGATATCGCAATAAGTGACCTCTTGAGATAAAATTCTCTCCATCTGGGCAAACAGCGACGCGGGGTTACTGGTAGCGAAGAAAGTTACATCCCGTCCCTTTGTCGGTTTCCACTCGTTGACCGCAATCCAAGGTTCAATCGGGATGCCTGCTAAAGATTTTAGGTAGTCGATCGACAAGTCGGATAAGTCGGCATCTTGAGCGATCGCTAAACCACCGCTGGTCAAGACATTGTGGATCAGTTCTTGGAACGTTTGCAAGATGGCTACCCGGTTTGAGCGACAGGTGGACGAATTCAGAGCGTGCCAGATTACCTGTTCGCACTCATCGATGATGACAACCGCCCCTTCCCAATCTTCTGGGTTAAATTTAGCACCAGACAGGGGATGCAGGCTATCGATGCAAAGGCCGTATCCGAATAGTTTACCAGTGTCCGACTTGGAAGTATCTTCAATGTAGTTAATTCCCAAAGTATTGCAGATAGCTCTGCCTAGCTGAATGCGATGGGTAATCACCAGCACCCGCCTCTCGCCCGTATGAATGGCATCGCTGACTAACTCAATGAGTGCTTGGGTTTTACCCGTGCCTTTGGGCGATTTGATGCAGACCAGCCCGGACGAGGGAAAGGGGGGTTTTCCCAGATAGCGTTGAGAGAGCGTTAAAGCCACTTGATGCGTTAGTTGCCAAGATTGCCTCGTTTTCCAAAAACCAAAGGCTTGTGCGGCCTTGTAGAGGTCGCTGAAGGCATCTTCACCCCCAGATGGGAGAGATGGGGAAGGTGGGAAAGAATCTAATTTTGAATTGTCCGGCCTGCATCTTTCACGGGTTACTACAAAATCATCGACGCCTTTCTCCGGCCCAGGCAGTCTAATGACTTTCACCGGGCATTTGGCAGCACTGAAGCACTGCCCCAGTTTGTCTATCTCCCGGTTGACGTTCTGGATGGTTTGGCGCTTGGTGTCGCGGTCGAAGCAGATATAGACTTCCCGACCTTGCGTAGCAAAGTGTTGCAGTTCCGGGATGAGGTAGGGGTCGCATTTATCGCCTGATAGGTCTTTAGTGCGGACGCCCCCGGTAACGCCGGGGAGGGCAATGGCGGCATAGCCCAAAGTAAGCAAGCAGCCTGCCTTTTTAGCGCCTTCAACGATGATGACGGGGATGTTGTTTGCCCACACCCACTGCCAGAAGCCGCGTTGTCTGTCTGGTTCGGCGATGGGGACGCTGTAGCGTTCTGAGATTTTCTCCCATATCTGGTCGGGAACTTGCAGGAAGAAGGCTCTGGTGGGCGTTTTGGGCGGATGTTCGTATTTGATGGGCTTGAGCTTGCCCTTGGGGTCAAAGGCGTTGCGGGGATGGTTGGGTTTGAAACATCCCCACAGCATCGGTTGCCAATTGTCGAGGGGGTCGAGTCCGCTGCACCACCAACCGCCTGCTTCAAGGTGACCGTATTTTGTCCGAGCATAGCGCCATTGGGCGTCGGGGTGGACTTTGCCGGAGGCGGCGTTAATTTCGTAAAGCAGGTAGGAGTAGGGGGCGTCGTCCTCCAGTTCTCGCACGTTGAGGGCGAAGAGGGTGGGGTCTACGCCGCTGTTGAGCCATTCATTGAGGGAGGTGTTGGGCAAGACCATCGCGCACCCCCTCCTCTGCTGTGTTGACTTTCTGACCTGGCGGCAATGCTAAAGGCGCTCTCTGTTGCACCCGAATCTGGCTACTGCCAGAGCGCCTTATGAATGGGTTAGATGGGGTTAAGTGGGCTATGAGCCGCTGTGGGGACTGATTTTGGGGGCTAATGCCTGTGCTGTCTCGATAAATCTTCACCGGGCTATTCCTTGAGTGGGGAACATCCCTTTTTCTCACGTTCTAAAAATCGCTGCTTGCACGCCGATCAAAGATAATTAGGTTAATCCGCGCGTAATAAAACGCTGAAACCTTTAAATAGCAAAGGTTTCAAAATTGACTTGTCACCAGATCCGGGTGTTTTTGTCACCAGATCCGGGTGTTTTTGTCACCAGATCCGGGTGTGTCCGTAATAATTTTATAAGCCTTGCTACGTATGGGTTTGAGGCTTGTTTTCAGCGAATTTTTTCTTTATTACGCAAACGCCCAGCCTTTATTACGGGCTGGGCTGTAATTTGAAATGGATGATGATGTTTTAGATCGAGAGTTCCGGTAGCACTTTAGGCAAGATTTTCCTGAGTTTGGCGGCAGTTTGGGGGCTAATCGGCTTGCCTTTCTGAAGTTGGCAGACTAGCGGCTGAGATATACCCAGCTTTTCGGCAATGACGCTCTGCTTCGTCCAACCCTTTGCTTCGCAAGCCTTCTGTATCGGTTCCCACTCTAACGGGGCAGCAGATGCCGATTTTCGTTTCCGGGGTAGAGATTCTGCTTTTTTAGCAGCTATCAAGGCTGGAATTTTACCGGGAGGCTTGATGGTAATGCCAGCTTCTAGCAGTAATTCAATAATTCTGTTTTTGCAATCTTTGGGTTTACCTGTTGTACTTCCTGGTCGCAACCATTCTGAGTAGGTTTCAGAGTCATATATAATCTGCCAATCTAACTCAGCTAGCCGCATTAAAGCTTTATCCCAACGTTGCTTCAGCTTACCAGCATAGCGATGATCCTTACGGGCCAATTCAATCTCATTTTTCGGCATCACCATCTCTAGCACTGTCTTAACCGTGTATTTTCCATTTGTATGAATGGCGCTTTCTGTTGTTATATTGATGGCAATTAAGAATGCTAGCTCATCATGATACGGGTTCATTTTGAGCGTTGATTCTGAAATCCAACCAAACTCATATAAGGCAACTGGAGGAGTGGCATTCTTGCCGGGTTTATTAAAGAAAAACTCAGTCCATCTCCCCGCGCGAATGAAGGCTACTATTTCTGTTGGTTCATCAATTTCGTCTGTAAAAATGTTGCGCTGCCCATAGCGCTCCACGGCAATGTCCCAGATGAGGGAATTCATATCGCATCCTAGCTTCCCGATATTCCATTTAATGGTGGCGTCCAGCCTTCTCAGAAGCTTCAGGCATTGCTCTATCCTGATTAACTTTTGGGCAGTGGTCATATCTTTACGCTCACCCCAACCCATCAAGTCTATGAGGTTAGTGCCGCCATTTTTCCCAGTTCCAGCTAGCTTAATTTCAGTTCTCCAAGGCGCAGCTTGTTGAAAAACATAGGCAGACAATAAACAGTGGAGTTTGGCGGTATCTTTCCCCAAACTGCCAAATTCCTCAATAATTCCCCAGGCTGCCTTGCCTGTAAAGTAAAAATACTCTTTAGTAACCGGGTCTTTATCCTTTAAGGCTAACTTGACAAAACCCGTGCTGTAATTATCTCGAAAAAACACATTTTTATGGGCATCTTCCTGCCAATCCCAAATTCGTAATAAGGACTTGCAAGCGGTTCTAGGAGGGGCTGACGTGAGCAATTGTGCGATTGTGGTACTGATAAATAGCTGGGGTTCGGTTGCTGGAACTGTTTTTGAAGCCAGCCCCAGCATAGCAGTTAACTCATCTAGTGTCCGCTTGGATAAATCGAGCGGCTCTAGAAAAATTAAAGCTGAATCAAGAGCCACATTTTTCCATAAATTTTCCTCGGTTCTACCTCTCTGAAGCCACGGGTTTAGATGAGTCAAAATCTCCTCGGCTTTTGTCAAGTAGAAATCATCATCAACTATCTGCTCTCTGAGAAATTTTTCGAGTTCATCAACACACTTAGGACTAAAGCCCTCTAATGTTTCATCTCTTTTAGTAATTTCGGCATGAATTCCCATTGCTACATTCAAGGCCAAGGTTTCTAAAAAATTACTTTGGCGTAGCTTTTGGGCATATTCTTGAATGCGATCGCAATCTATCGTGGTAGCAGATAACTCCATAGCCTTAGCCTCTTCATGCCAGTAATCCCATTTATTTTTCCTCAGATAACCCTAAACTAATTGTTGAACTTCACCAATGCCCCCTAATCCTCTGTATTCATCCGCTTCAGGGCTGAGTTATTTAACTCAAAACTTCACCCATTTGCGCTATCATAATCTTACCGAATATTTGTTGTATCTTCAATCCAAAATCTCTTTCAACGAATGAGTCAATCCAGCACAGATGAAGAATATAGCAGAATCATAACCAGCCCTCTTTTGAGCTGCATGAATTACCGACCCAGGTTTGGCACCGGAGGCGGATTAACTCTATCTGAATTCCAAAGATTATATCAGGCAGACCCTTTTTACTCTTGGTTTGGATTAGACTCACCTCTGATGTACACCGCTCACAAAGCCGCTGGCGGCATGACCTCAGTTTACAGACAAATTGGCATTGGTTGTCAGCGCCTAATTCAACGGATTTTGATGGACACTCTGGGACTGACAACCGAGCAATCTATATGGTCTTATCAAATTCAAGGAACCGGCAACAAAATGCGAACATTGTCCCTCGACTGTAGAATCCCAATCGCTGACGTACAATTAGAAAATCGCTCCAAAGTCGAATCTTGGTTGCAAGCAGCTTGCCAAACAACAGGCGTTTCCGTCGAAGTGAGCCAAATTCTTAAAGGTGCAGTATTTGAAGTCAGACAAGGCTATAAAAGCAAAGATTCAAAACGTCAAAATGCCGACATCGCCAATGCCGCTGCTGCTTATTCAGAAGCTTATTTACCAGTGTTACTTCTGCTTTCAACGCAAATAGACCTTGACGTAGCTTACCGCTACAGAAATGCCCGGTGGTTAATTCTATACGGGACAATTACAGGTTCTACCACCGACTCCACCTATGAATTTTTTCGCAATGTACTTAATTATGACTTAGCCGATTTCTTTCAACGTCACTCAACCAGATTTAAGCAAGAATTAGAAGCAGTTTTGCAAGCTTTATTACAGTAAAAAACATGATATCTCAAAGGTCAGACCTAACTTTCAAACACAACCTCAAGCAAGGACGGCACGGGTGGCTGCGTTTAACTCCAGCCTATTCAATTAAGATAGTTGAAAACTTACTTGAACGTGTAGGGCATCCCCAATTTGTCCTCGACCCCTTTTCGGGAACTGGCACAACTGGGTTAGTCTGTGCAGAACGCGGAATTAATTGCGATTTAGTAGAACTCAATCCTTTTTTAGCTTGGTTAGCCGAAACAAAAACCTATCACTACACCAATGCTGAACTAGAGGCAGCTAACGAATTAGCCCGGACTGTAGCCACACAAACCCGTCGAAATCCGTATAGCGACAATCTTTGGATACCGCCACTCAATCACATCGAACGTTGGTGGCTTCCCGACAGATTAATCGCCTTAGCTACTCTATTTCAAGAGATACAAAACCGCCGTCTGGATCTAGGAGAAACTCCAGCGGTCAAACTAGCGCTGATTGCTTTTTGTCGGGTGGCTATCAATTGGTCTAATGCTGCCTTTAATCATCAATCGATTTCCTTCAAAGAAACACAGCTTCCACTTTTTCAGTTAAAAGAACGGGACTTAATTATTGATGATTTTCTCTTTCAATTCCAGCAGATTCTAGCCTCTGCAAGGCTTCCTCTTTTGAGTCAAGTCACCATTCACCAGGGGGATTCTCGTACTTGTAATGCGTTATTGTCTAGAAACTACGATTGCGTCATTACTTCACCGCCTTACCCGAATCGAATGAGTTATATTCGCGAAGTTCGTCCATATATGTACTGGTTGGGATTTCTCAATGAGGCGCGGGAAGCAGGCGAATTAGATTGGCAAGCTATTGGGGGGACGTGGGGTATTGCTACATCGCGCTTAGCAGAATGGAAACCTGGTTCAATAGACATCTGTCATGAAGGATTTTTAGATATTATCGAACAAATTCGCACTCATAGTCCAATACTGGCTAATTACGTTCACAAGTATTTTTGCGATATCGCTACGCATTTAGCTAGTCTCAGACTTGTTCTTACTTCTGGTGCTAAAATTTTCTACATTGTTGGCAATTCTAAGTTTTACGATACGATTGTTCCCGTTGAGCTTCTTTATGTAAGCCTGCTAAAACAGTATGGATTTAGTCAAGTCAAAAGTGAAGTGCTGAGAAAGAGAAATTCCAAAAAAGAGCTGTATGAATTTGCTGTGTCAGCCGAATGGAAATAGATGATTGCTTGCATGACGGGAGCCTTCGCTATAGCAGCAGCTTTTGTCACAGAGAATTTCATTCGACCGAAAACTTCTACGCGCGCCGAAGTTTTCGGAATGATTGTAGATGAAATTCAAGAATGAGGAACGCTATACAAAGCTCAGAAAGAAAAACCTGCTACTAAATGTGAGTTTACTGAGGCTGATAAGAAAAGTTTTGCCTTTCGTATATTGAATCACAACAAAAGCAGAATCTACAACGTCAATCTCAAGCAATAGAATGAAAATAAAGTTATAGTAGATACATTCAGATAATTGGATAAAATTAGCCGACAACTCGTAATATTGTCATCAGCCCTTAGTTTCAAAAATTTTTGTAGGTTTATTGTTATAATCTATACTATATTTAATGCCATTTTGGGATCTACCTCTAAAAGTGGGATGGGTTTATGGTGCAAACAGTAGGGATTATAAAAGTGATTACTAACCTAGAAGAAGTGCGGGAAAAGTTTCATCTAAGCCAAAGTAACGACCCTGCGTTTTTCACAGAATGGTTGGAAGCTCAGGAATCACTCAGCGACCCAGAAAAACAATCCCTAGACCGATTAAAAAATAGCTATTTTTCTTATGTAGATAAAGCAAAAATAGCCGAAGGCACAGTAAAGATTATTATGTTGTCTCCGCTGTTGGAATTGATGGGATTGTGCGACCCACCTTTTGAGATTCAAGGAGAAAAGTTTGTTAAGTTTGAAATTGAAGCAGGTGGAGGGGAAAAAGAACCCGTCCTAGAAGGATACATTGATGCTTTGGTAGTGCGATCGCAATTCTGGGTGGTCTTAATTGAATCCAAGCGAAATGGCTTTAGCGTCAGGCAGGCTTTACCTCAAACTCTAGCCTATATGATGGCAAATCGTCATTCCCAAAATCATATTTTTGGAATGATAATGAATGGCGAAGACTATATTTTTATCAAGTTAGATCGGCAGCTAGGTCAGTACGCTATCTCGAAAAAATTTACGCTTGACAATCCTCAGAGTAACGAGTTATACGAAGTTGTGCGGATAATGAATCGGCTTGTTAGTTTATCTGTTTCGTTATGAGGTAATTGAACCAAGGAATATCTGTATAACATCGATTAATTAATGGAAAAAAATCAGCCTATGCGATCGCAATTTTTGTCCATTTTGTGGGTACGGTTTAGCCAAAATTTCACGGTTGATTAATTTGGACTAAAATAGCTTGGTGCTAGATGCCTGGATTTATGCTGTTGGCAGCGCTCTTTTCTTCGGTTGGATGCTGGCGGCGGCGTTTCCCTTGGCTGGCTAAACAGCGGCAGGTTTTCCCTTACGGGTACAAGATAATTGAGAGCCAGCAGCCGCTACAAAAGCTGGCTTCAAGGGAGAAACAAATGATCTACGAACTTCAAGACATTCAAAATCTTTTAACTGCTGCCATCGAAATTATACCTGCCGTATTCTTTACCTTGATGACAGTAGACTTAATTGCTGGTTTAGTAAAAATGTGGGATTGTACTCGTTCGCAAACAGAACCGATTCTTCAAATAAAATCACCGAATGAATTACTAGCACTTGCTACTCAAACTGCTACGACAGAACCAGAAGATCGGTCTGAATTCCTACCATCAGAAATTCAACCACAAACAGGTTTCATGCCAGAAACTATAGCTGAAATTGACTCACAAGCGATCGCACTCTTAATCGAGAAATCCAAGCAGGCAACAATTCGCACTGTTGCCCAACAATTGGGTATTGCAATTAGAGTCAACAGTCGCTATCAACGATTAGATTGTCTGAGGGCGCAACTTTTATCTCTCCTCAAATCCCAACCGCATGAAGTGGCACGAATTTTCGCACAATTGGGGGCGGAAGCTGCTGTCTAAGGGGCGCATCTAGACGCTTACGCTTCAAAAACGGCTGAAAACGCGATTTGCCGAAAGCGAATCGCATCTCACTCGTTAATTCACCATGACTACACTCAAAAAAATCAACGGTTTTGCTGCGGAAGTAACCGTGCAGCGACTCGCCGCCCAATCTGGGTGCAAGCCAGTCAAATTCGACACGCCGCAGCTGGTGCGAATTGCTAAGGCTACAACTACTGGATGGCAACGGCTAAAACTTGCTTTGCCCCACCTGTTGTCTGAGTATGGGCGACGCACCAAAAACGGAAAATATGCAGTTGAGTGGAATGCCGTACCAGCCACCGCGATCCTAGACTACGTTTACGGCTTGGATGCGGTGTTTCTCTGGCGCGGATGGTGCATTGGCGTCGATGCCACTACCAACCGCAATGCTGTGGAAGAAAAACAGTTTAAACTCCAACTGCTTAAACCACTGTGGCAAGCATTGCACATTGACTCTTGCGCCGTCGCCCACGTTAGTACCAATGCCAATAAAAACGAATTTGTTGAAAATCTACGCCGCGTTATTAAAGGCGAAACTTTGATGGAATTGTAACTAATTATCCGTTCCTACTGACGTTTACACGTACAGTGGGAACGGACTACTAATTTTTCGGTTTTATGAAGAAGAAAAGTTTAAAACAACTGCTTCAAGAGTTGAACCATTATTATCATCAGCGACGCAACAACAAACGAGATCGAATTAAGCGTTTGCTGACTCAACATATGCACAAACTCAACTGCCAAATCAGAATGCTAATTGATTCGCAGTAATTGCTGGCAGTGCTAACGCACAAAGGATTGCGAACAACAAAGGAAGGTTTGAATGTGACTGCTACCGCTGTTACCGCAATTGTTTCTGACCGCAAACAGGTCATAAAACTCTCTGAATTCAGCTTAGTTCAATTGCAGACCCAACAGGGAAAAGATAGCATTGCAGGTCGTCTGAGATTCCCTCCTGGCTGCGCGAGGGCTGCAATTCGGGAAATTATTAACCTGCTGGTGCAACATCAGGCAACTATCCTATCTCAGGAGTGCATTGGCGATCGCATTGCCACCACTGGATGGTCGAGTCTGATATTCAACGCACAGAGGCGAACTTACCAGCAGTTGATGCGAACTGCACATCCGTCCAACTTGAAGGTGGTGCGAGAAAGTACCGAGATGTTGCTGCAAGAACTTGAGGTTTTTGCAACATCTGGAAAAGCCACAGTTGAAACTGAAACTCAACTATCAGGTGAAACAGTTGATGTTCGTACTGAATCGACTGTTGAAACTGAACCAGTAGTTGAAACTTCTGCTGAGATAGCAGAGTGGTCAGTTATCTCGGATGCAGATAAAACTGAAAACTTGGCTTTGGCAGATGTATCCACAGCCCCAACAACCACTTATGTTACAGCCGAACAACTGGGTCAACTAACTCTCGCCAAGCTCAAAGAATTGGCATCTAAGCATAACATTGAAGGCCGCTCAAGCATGACAAAGAATCTGGATACTGCTCATCAGCTACTCATCCCAAAATTGGTGGGGCTGGTAACAGTTGCAGAACTTTAAGCCAAAAAAATTGTATCCCACTCTCCGAATTGAGTGGGATATTTTTTGATAAATATGTTACCAAAATATGACGCATTTAGTTGAATTACGAGCGCTGTTCCAGATTGTTGTAACTGTTTTAAATCTTTAACAACTAATACAGGAAAAAAGCCTAACGGCTGAAAAATAGCGAAACTTAAGCAGGGATTTGTATTATGACTATCACTCTAGGTTCTCTTGGCGTTCGCACCAACAGCCGCAAGTTGCTCAATACTGCTGTTGAGTTAGCAGAGTCGCGACTGTATTTCCAAGCACTAGCTGATGGTACTGTTGAATCTCACAACGGTAAGGCTGTGCGTGCCAAACTTTATCAACAGCTTGAAGAAGCTGGCGATGAGGAGTTGCTGGAACTGTGTCAACAACTCCTGATGCTGATTGAGGTTGGTAAGCGTTCTAGCGATCGCTACGAACGTATTCAAGCGGCGAAAGCTAATAAGCCTGAAACTCCCGTCAGCGAAGAGTTTTAGATAAGCATCATCCACTTCCAAGCTGGGAGTGGATGACTTTTTCAGTCGGCAAGGCAGCCATAATGCTAAGCACGGGTAAGCTCTGAGGTAGGCGATCACGCTTTAGTCCTCCCAATTGCCGTAAAATTCAATAGGTTGTCTGTCGAATTTAATAGGTTCTTTTACGACTAATTCGATTTCATAATTTATATACGGATAGTCTTCGTAGAAGACTATTTCTACTTTTACTGTGATTGTTGCCGTATTTTTATCTTCGACTTCTGTAATAGTATTTAGAAAAACCAAGTCTCCGTCGTCGGGATCTCGGTAACACATGTCCAGGTCAGGATAGCTACCTTTTATAGTAAAAACTATTTCTGAAATTAACTCACATTTGAATAAATCTTTATCTACATCCAATAATTTACCTTGAGTATTTTTTATCGAATCAACTGTAGCTTCTATATCTTCAAGATAAGATTCCATATAATCTTTGGGATTCCAGTTTTCCTGAAATTCTAACTGTTGAAATTTATCAGCTACTTGTTCTTCTATTTCATTTATATTTTTATCTAAAATACCATCGGCTAATTTTTCATAAAATGACCAGACTGCTGCTGTAAATGTTACTCGCTCAGTAGCTTGCTCTGGAACTGCCAGTTTTGCTTGTAAAAATTCCCGAAGCAAAGGATGAATCTTATAGTCATATTTTCTGTCTTCTATTTTTTGAATTAAAGAAAGCTTGTATAGTTTATTTTTGGCTGAGTTAATCTCTATCTTTGTCCAACCCAGCGATTGTGTCTCGTTGGTGAAAGTTACTAATTCCCAGGGAATTGCAGTTAGTTTAAACAAGCTTAACAACTGTCCAATACGCTGACTGATTTGATTGATTTCTCGCCAACTTAATTCAAATGCTGCTCTTACCCCGCGACGGGCTGTGCTAAAAGTTTGCTGCATTTGCTGCTCCGAACGGTCTAGCGCCTCATCTTGCAGTCCCAGGGCTTTCAGGCGTTCCAACATCTCTACCAAAGACAAATCGGGGTCTTCTGCCAAATACCGTCCAACCAACTCCAAACCCAACGGCAGATAACCCAGCCATTCACACAACTCTTCCGCTACCCGATGAGAGCGTTTCACTCGCCCTTCACTTTCTAGGACTGCTAAAAGCTGTAATGCTTCCTCTACTGACAGAAAATCCAGGGGTAGCTCAAAAAAATTGGTGTCCAGCCGTCGCAGCCGCGTTGTCACCAAAACTCGGAAGCGGTTAGCTGTTGGCAGCATTCCTTGACAACTCTCCAAATCCGTGACATCATCCAACACAACTAACACCAGCCCTTCGGATGGTTGCCAGTGCTGCCAGCACCATTCTAGTTGTTCATTGAGAGTGCGATCGCGGCGAATTTGATTAAATTCTTTGGATTCTTCCTCGTTCATCTTGATATGCAGTAGAAAAAACTGCACAATTTGATTCGCTAGATTCGATTCTCTCGAAGTTAACCAGCAAATCCCACCAGAGTAATCAGCTTCATGTCGGCGTGCATATTGAGTCGCCAGTTCAGTTTTCCCAACACCTCCCATACCAGAAATGACACACACTGAATTTCCTCTCTGCAACTCTCGATGCAGAGTTGCGAGTTCGCCAGTTCGCCCAACAAAATTGCGGACGCCTCTGTAAGGAAAGTTTTGTGGAGGATTTGACTTTACCCGTTCCCGTTCGGGCGAATATAGTCAGAACTCTTGGTTAAAAGTTTGATTTTCGATAGTCGTGTTCTGGTTGACGTTACCAATTTTCTCTACCTTATCAGCTATTTTCGTAATCTTCTCGATGCTTTGTGGTTGAGACTTGACCGCATCTGCCAAAGCTTGAACTGCTGCCGCAATTTCCGAGTCAGATTTTGCCGCTGACTCTACTTTTTCCACCAAAACGGCTTCTCCATAATCCTCTGGCTGCTGTTGAGCTAATTCTGGATTTTCTGTCACCAATTCTATGGCACTTGCCGTATCAGGTGATTTGCGCTTGAGCAGTTGCATCAACTCGGCTCTTTTCTCCCATACCTTTTGTCCCACAGTTTCGCCTGTGTTTTCAATAACTTTCGTTAAAATTGAAGCCACAGCCGCAATTACGAATGCTTCCATGTCTGGTTATGTAGTTCTCTCTAAGCTATCTTAGCCTAGAGAAGTAATTATCGTCTTCGCGCTACCACTCTACAAACGGGCTATTTGATTCAAGCTACAAAACTGGTAAGCTATCCAAACTGCCCGCCTGCCACATCCCGACTCAGAAAATTTTTTATGTTCCCGACAACGCCCTGATTGTCTCTTGCGATCGCACCTTTCACCGAACTCATCAAAAGCCCCGAACACATCCACGCCTACCGCATTATTTTATTAAGAATCTGGAACGCACAGGCTGCGCGATCACCAGTATAATTCACGAGCGATGCCTTCCACTCTTACGCCAAATACTCCGTTCCCGATACCATCAAATTGTAACTCTCATTTTCAAATACTCAAAGCAATCAAAGCCACAACAGCCACTCCAACCCTTATTGCATCAGGAAGAGCAACTTTCGGACAAACCCCAATAGCAATAAGACCAAATAAAAAAGCCCGAAATGGAGAAACGAATGCAAGAAATAATGATAAAATTCCTACGCTCACCGTCAGTATCCAGCCACAAATCGCTTGGATAGTTCCCAGTAACTTCATAAATCTACTGTCGTTATTCATTGAATGCTCCTATACCCTTGGTTTTTTCACCCTCAACAAGCAATACTCCGACACAGCTTCCTTTCCCTTCTCCCTAGCAACTAACGATTGCTGGGCAGAAACTTTAGTGCAATTAAGATTAGTCAAACTCTCCTCATTCCAAGTCACAATATTCCTCGCCAATTGCCCTTGAGAACTTTTCGCCCAACGCAAAACTTCTGCATCATCCAGAGTCAATTTTTGCCCCGGTGCATACCCACCACCCAGCCACACCGGAACCGATAATCCTGCCAACACGCCAAACCCAATTGCTGCCATCAATAACCCCATCGCTGGTAGCATTAACCTCAACCGACTTCGCTCCTTCGATTCACAATGAGCAATTAATCGGTCTACCATGCGGCGAATTTCAACTTCCTGTCCCTTGACAGCCGTGCGCTTCGCCGTTTCCAAATAATCGTAAATCCCCTCACTCCAACGATCAAAAAGATTCTTTAACTCGTTAGGTTTATCCTCCAAAATCACCTGCAACTGCCCCGTTGCCAGCATCACCAAAAACAGGGGGTCGTTGGCATTGATATCGTATTGCTTAGCGATCGCTAACACCCTTCTTTGGTATTCGGTATCCTTATCTACCAGCAACTTAACCAAAGCTGGTAGCTTTTCATCGGCAACCGATGACTCTTGATTCGCTTCTTTAATGCTAATCACCATATTCCATTCCTTGAGACTTCTGCTTGCTCTCTTCCATCGCGTTAATTGAAACTGCTTCAACCGCCGCCCACCTTGTTTCTTCCACCTCCGATTGCCTTAAAACCTCCGCAAACATCGCTGCCTCAACTGCCTCCAACTCATCTAAAACCTCCCCCTCTAAAGTGGCTGCTAATACCGTATGTCCGTTACTATCAGAACGCAGCACGAAGTATTCTGCCTCGGCATGAACCGTCACAACCCCAAACGGCGGCAGCACAAACTCGGTTGTCTCGAGCTGTTGGTACGCTTCTACAACCGCGTCAATTAGGGCATTTTGGACTTGAAGGCGATTGGATTCATCCACACCTATCAGATGCTCTTGAGGCGATACCTGAGCAACAGTCTCTTCTTCAGGTTGCACCAGAACTTGCTCTGCATCAAGCGCAACACCTGCTTCTGACTCCTGTTCGAGTTCGCCAACAATTAACTCTCTCAACACATCCAAACGGGGAATTGCAGCAGCAAATGCAGCAACTTGCGGGTCGTACCGTTCAACCGAATCTGCATCATCAGAATCGCCATCAAAATTATTGCTAACAGCTGAATCCACTGCCAAAGATAGCGTTGGTGTAAGCTTTTCTCCCAACAAACTGCTAGACACTTGCGCCAATGCTTCCTCCATCGAACTAAATTCCCCACCCGGTGCCAAACTGCTGCTGGGTGAAAGACTCCATTCTCCCACTGCATTGACGTGACCCGATGCCACTTCCCCACTAACGCTCACCAAGAACCACTCCGACCTAATTCCCATCCCATTGAGGTCTGGGTTGCTAGTCGGGAAAATAAACAAGCGTCCCATGTAGGAATCTCGGTTAAAAACATCGCCTAATTCGACATCTTTCGCGTCCATAATTAAATCAATTTGATAACCAGACATTGACGGTCAATCGCCTAAAACGATACAAATACTTGAACGCTAACTAACAACTGACTGCTGATGTTTTACTCCCTTCCCGCCAGAAGATTATGTATCATTCTTTTCCCCTCTGCACCTGAAGCTCCTCTGCACCTGGAGCAGCCTTATAGATATTCTTTCAATGCGAAGGGAGTAAAACAGATTCCAACCCTAAAACCCTCGATGCCTTTTGCAGTTCTTTTTCAAACTCATCCAGCCAGCGAAAAACCCGACTGCGATTGCTCAGCGTCATCTCTTTAGCACTAGCCGCATCGCTAAACGTTAAACTTTTCTCATCGATAAAATCGTACATTTCCTCGTATAATTGGACTTTGGACAAAAGAAAGCTGATTCGCGAGATGATAACGCGAATTAGTA